>TARA_R110001599_G_scaffold12590_1_pt1 | contig 117674 bp, 111 predicted proteins | sample TARA_R110001599 | Tara Oceans TARA_R110001599 (sample SAMEA4398360) | marine metagenome | biome: Polar Biome; feature: [MES] marine water layer (ENVO:01000295) within the mesopelagic zone...; material: water (ENVO:00002006), including particulate matter (ENVO:01000060) such... | reverse complement strand
TATTGTCAGGACGGAGAAATCCTATTACATAATCCGGGTTAAAAAATATAGAAAGCCAAATGATTCATTTCATTTGGCTTTCTATTGTTCCGAAATCTTGTAATTTTACAGCAAGCTTCCCTTTTATTTAAAATGGAAGACTTAAAAATGAAATTCATGGACTGGTTAATATTAATAAGTTTGATTGTTTTTGGTGCACTTTTGGTAATGCTCGAAGTTATTTTTGTACCGGGAACGACCGTAGTAGGTATATTGGGACTTGTCTTTACAGCTCTAGGGATTTATCATGCTTTCATTCACTTCTCCCCAGTTGTAGGGTATGGAGCCTTAGCTGCTTCTGGTTTTATAAATCTGGGAATGATCGTTTATGGTTTTAAGTCTGGGGTGTGGGATCGTTTCGCGCTCAAAGATACCTCTTCTGGAGGAGCGTATGACGATCGTCTGCTAGGGCTTGAAGTTGGTCAGGTAGGTGAAACACTTTCTGATTGTAAGCCTTACGGAAAAATTATTATTGAAGATAAAATTTATGAGGCCAAATCTCAGGGAGGGTTTATTCCTGCAAAAACAAGCATTACTATTTCAAAAATTGAAAACAATAAAATCATCATAAAACCTTAAATTATGGATATTTCTAATTCGGTATTGGTATTGGTCGCCGCCTTTGGCGGTCTTATTATATTATTTGTCTTCCTCTATTTTGTACCCGTAAATCTCTGGATTACTGCCATTTTCTCCAATGTAAAGGTTGGGCTTTTGGAATTGGTGGGTATGCGAATCAGAAAAGTGCCTCCTGGGGTGATTGTCAATTCGCTAATTACGGCAACCAAAGCTGGGCTTAATCTTACTACCAATGATCTGGAAACGCACTTTTTAGCTGGAGGTAATGTGCCAAATGTTATTAGGGCTTTGATTTCAGCAGACAAGGCAAATATCTCTCTTTCTTTTAAACAAGCTACAGCCATAGACCTAGCAGGAAGAGATGTATTTGAGGCGGTTCAGATTTCAGTAAACCCTAAAGTGATCAATACTCCCAATGTAGCAGCAGTAGCAGCAGATGGTATTCAGCTTATTGCCAAAGCAAGAGTGACTGTAAGAGCCAATATCGCTCAATTGGTTGGTGGAGCTGGTGAAGAAACGATTTTGGCTAGAGTAGGCGAAGGGATTGTTACTTCTATAGGTTCTGCGAAGAACCATAAAAGTGTGTTGGAAAACCCTGATAAAATCTCAAAACTTGTATTGGAAAGAGGGCTTGATTCAGGTACTGCATTTGAAATATTATCCATAGACATTGCAGATATCGATGTTGGATCAAATATTGGAGCAAAACTTCAGATTGATCAGGCTACTGCTGATTTGAAAGTAGCGGAAGCCAGGGCCGAAGAAAGAAGGGCAATGGCGGTTGCCCTAGAGCAGGAAATGAAAGCTAAAAATGTTGAGATGAAAGCGAAGGTAACCGAAGCTGAGTCTGAGGTTCCTAAAGCCATTGCAGAAGCATTTAGGTCCGGTAACTTGGGCATAATGGATTATTACAAAATGGAAAATGTAAAATCTGATACCAGTATGCGGGATTCAATAGCAAAATCTGATGAAAATAAATCCTCAGACAGGTCTAGAGGAAACGATAAAAATAAATAATAAAAAAAGGGGCTTTATGCCCCTTTTTTTTCTTTCCTTCTTTTTTTCAATTCTTTTTTACTCAATATTTCAGGCACTTCTTCTGCCTTGCTTTTTGCTAAAATTTTAGCATTCTTATTGTCAAATAGAATGGCGTTATAGTAAAGGGGAAGTTCGAAATCCCCATTTTCTTTTATCACCCCGTATTTGTCACCTTTCCTGATTAAGATCTTATCCTTAGCCTCTCTTCTGATTTCCTCAAATACTGGTTGGCTAATGATAGTACCATCTGGCTTGGCTAGTCCAAACAAGCCATTGTCTTCTAAAAGGTAATATTCATCCATCATTCTGCTAATTCTTTTACAAGGGCTTTCGAGCAAAGACTTCCCACTTTTATTGATCAGGTCGTACTTGCCGTCGATTTGAACGATAGCCAGGCCGTTTTTAAAGGGCCCTACAGCGCTGTATTGATAAGGGATGACCAAATCCTGCTGATGGTTGATATAACCCCATTTGGTGCCGGTTTTCACACTTGCCATGCCCTCTGAGAATACTTTTACCTGATCAAATTCAGGACTTACTATGGTGTCACCAAAGGCATTGATAAAGCCGAAGCCATTTCCAATTTTGGCGCCATAAGCACCTTCGTTACCGGGCAGAATTCCTGTGGCAGTTTTTGTTGGCTTAACTTCCCAGTCACCTTCTTTATTTAACAAGCCCGTGGTCCCGTCTCTAAAGTGAACATTAAAATAGTTTCCTGATCTTCTGACGGAATCCATTCCGACAATATCCAGCAGGATACCGTCATTTTTCATTATCCTACGCAATTTTCCATGGATGTATTCTACCATTACATCATGTTCAATGCTAATCCTGTGGAAGCTATTGTACCTGATGTCAGCCGTAGTGGATAGGGCGTTGATCAAAAGGTATTCATTGCTGTTTTTAGCATAAAAATAATTGTCTTCCAAATGGCTTATTTCATCAATAACAGGCTTTAGAATATAATCTCCTTCCATATTGATTAATCCCAAGCCAGAGGCCTCCCTAGCAACAATTACATCATCAGTAGGGTCTGTAAGTGAAATAAAACGGTGTTCTGGAGTTTGTGAAAGGGGTAAAGAGAAGCTTCCATCGCTATTTTGAGCGATCACCTGACCATTTCTGGCTATTCTGGCCGAAACATAACTACCTATAGGAGTAGTCTCCCTTTTGCCTCTGTCGTAAACAAAGTATTCATCGCCTAGTCTTGCAAGTAATCGGGTATAATAAGAATCAATTTCATCATAAATAGCAGGTAGCACCTGCTCCCCATATTCATGGATCGCCCCAAATTTATCCTTGTTTTGGATGATTATCCAAGGCTCAAGAAATTGATAAAGGGAAGCATCCTCTATTACTGTGAACGGTTCATATTTTGCATCTAAAAAAGAAAGATCATTGTCCCAAACATTGATCCTTAGGTTATTTCCTAATAAGAAAATTTCTCCCTTAGAAAGCTTTTTTTCCAAGTGGAAGTCGTTGTCAAATACTTCCCAGGTTTGAGTTGAACCTATCCTTGCAAACAGTACGGTTAATAGCAAGGTTATAAAAAATCTGTATAGGTATAATTTATGCATTTTAGCGTGTTTTAGGGGTGAAAGTAAAAAAGAAATTACAGCTTTCCCAATAAAACTACAAAGGCAATTTTAACTGCTGAATAAAAAAATATAAGTAGGTCAGTACTTGGTTTTTACCTAATGATCTGTTTTTTTGACTTCTTCTTTTTCCAAGTCAAAAAGGTCATTAATGATTCCAATCATTTCTTCAGCTTGATCCCTTTTGCAAGCAGCTCTTAGTTGAACCACGGGTACTTTAAGAATTTTTTGCATCATGCTTTTGGTCATTTTATCGATAATATCGAACTGTTGACTATCCGCATTCTTAAGGTATCTCTCCAGCTCTTCTTTACGGATTTGTTCCAAGCTGTTTTTTAGCTTATTGATGGTTGGGGAAACCATCATTTCTTTTTTCCAATCGTAGAATTCTTTAATGTTCTCTACGATAATATTCTCCACATGTGGTATAGCTGCTTTCCTTTTGCTTAAGGTTTCGGTCGCCTTGCTTCGGATATTGTCCACATTATACAGCAATACACCTGGAAGGTCTTCCACTGCGGTGTCAATACTTCTTGGTACCGAAAGATCTACCAGTAATTTATAGCTTTTTATATTAAAACTACTTATTAACTGTTTGCTTATTAAAGGTTCAGACATTGCGACCGAAGAAATGATCACATCTGCCTCTTTCATTGCTTCAAAGCAATCCTCGAAGGGGATGGCTTCAAAATTATATTCAGTAGCCAATTCCAAAGCTTTAGAATAGGTTCTGTTGGCAATTTTTATTTTTGCATCACCCAAATAAACCAGGTTTTTAGCAACATCTTCTCCTATTTCTCCCAGTCCTACCAGAAGTACTCTTGGTTGGTGGGTATTGGAGGTAAGCTCTTCAATTAATTCCACTGCTGCATAGGATACAGAAGCAGCTCCATCTCTGAATGCCGTCTCTTGTACTACCTTCTTATTGGTGAAGAATATGGTATGCATGAGGCGGTGTAAGAAAGGTCCAGCCATGTCCATGTCCACTGCAGTCTGATACGCTCGTTTTACCTGATTGGATATTTGCATGTCTCCAATAACCTGAGCTTCCAGACCCATCGCCACTCTAAAAAGATGGGATATGGCTGTTTTATCATCATGGAAAATGTCAAAATATTCCAAATACGATATGGTATCTACCAGTCCTTTTTCTAGCCCTACAAGTTTTATGATTTCTGTGGAAAGATCCAGTTCGTGGCTGTAATATATTTCTGTCCTGTTGCAGGTAGAAAGAATCAAGGTATCCGTCAAGCTAAAAAACTCTCTCAATTTTCCCAAAAGAGAACGTACCGCTCCTTCGTCCAAAGAAACCAACTCCCGGATTGCTACGGGGGCATTCTTAAATGAGAGACTTAAAGCTTTAAACTTTGACTGCATGGTGACGAACTTTCAGCTACAAATTTATTATAGAATTGGGACGAAATGAATTAATTCGGCAAAGGGAGTTTAATTTATAATACTTCTAAATAATTAATACCGCATTAAATCCTAATACAATATTGCGAATTTTTGGAATAACATTCCAATATTCTTAATTTATGTAGCCAATAGAGAAAATCTATGATGGAAAATTGGTTCTACATATTAAAATCGTACTTGGGTTTTACCCGTAGGGAAATGCGGGGTTTCGTTTTTGTAATCCCTATACTTTGCCTGCTATACGCTGGGCCATTTTTTATAGAACGCTATCACCACTCTTCTGATCAAGCTACTTATTTGGCTTACATTGCTGAAAACAATGAATTGCTAAGCCAAAAGGTTCCTTCTCGGATAGATTCTAGTCAGAAAAACCAAAAGCCAAGCCAGGAATCAAAGAGGGAAGAAAAGAAAAGCAGCTCTTCATCATCACTAAAGAAACCTAGCAAGCCAAGTTTCAATAAAATAACTTTTTCTGAAGCTACTGCCATTGAATTGCAAATGGTACAAGGTGTAGGACCTGTTCTTTCTGCGCGAATTGATGATTACAGAGAAAGTTTAGGCGGTTTTCACAGTCCGGAGCAAATTCTGGAAGTTTATGGGGTAGATGCTGAACTCGCCGAGAAAATTTACTCTGTATTTGCTTTTGAATCCCATATAAGCCGTCAATTAAATATCAATTCAGCAGATTTTAAACAATTGATAAAGCACCCTTATATAGACTATGGGGCCACTAAGGTGATTTTGGCTTATAGGAAACAACATGGGCCATACAAATCAGCAGAAGAGTTGTTGAATATTAAAATTTTCAATGAAGACTGGGTAAATAGAGTTTCCCCTTACCTGACTTTTTGATTTCAATTAGAAATAGTGAATTTCTTCGGCTTGCTAAGATCAATTTAGAATAGGCTTCTTCAATGCTGTTTGGGTTATTGCAGAATTAGGGTTTAATTCTCTACAATATTTTGAATGTTAATTTCATATAATTGAATGGCTCACGGAAGAAAAAAGTCATGTTAAATACTGTTAGGTAGTGGTTTATCGAAGAGGTTGGTCAATTCAGGTGTTGGGCTAAATACCTTAGGGCTTAACTATGTTTTCTATTCGGAACTAAATTTTGTAATAAGATTTTGCCGTATGAATATTTGTCGGAAATTTACCCAATGAAGGATTTGGTACAACATTTGGCTGCAATTGAGCTGAATTTACCATCTTACCCCATGGATATAGAACAGGGGGATCAAGGTAAATATTACGTTTTTGACCCAATAAGGAAAAAGAAACTGCTTTTAACACCTGAAGAATGGGTAAGGCAGCACATCACGCATTACCTTGTCAAGCATTTGAATTATCCGGGAAGTTTGATTTCATTGGAAAAGGGATTGAAATACAATGCCCTTCAAAAGCGCTTTGACATATTGGTATTGGACAGGACGGGGGCATCTTTCTTTTTGATTGAATGCAAGGCGCCTGATGTAAAACTGAACCAAAAAACCATAGAGCAAGTTTGTTTGTATAACAATAAGTTCAACGCCCCTTATTTATGTATAAGCAATGGGCGCCAGCATTTTTGTTTGCAAAAAGATTTAAAAACAGGTAAGTATTCACAAATTGCTCATTTCCCTATGTTTGAATAATTACCAAGATTTTTAAGTCATTGAAATATGATGATAAATGTGACGAGAGTCATGTAATTTACTAAATTTGTCTAGTTACTTACTTAAAATTGTGGCCACAATATGATGAATAAAGTAAAGAGTACGCCTTGCGAATTGTGCATGAGCAGGAAGCTTTCCTTATTTGCAGGACTTGGAGAGGAGCATTTATGCAATGTTTCTGAGGGTAAAAATTTCATATCGCATAAAAAAGGTCAAATCCTTTATTACGAAAACACTAAACCACTGGGGGTGTTTTGTGTGAATAGTGGTGTAGTTAAAATTTTTAAGACGGCTTCAAATGGTAAAGATCAAATCATACGACTCGCCCAAAAAGGTCATTTAGTAGGTTATTCTTCATTGATAGGAGAGGAATCCTATTCTACCACTGCCACCATAGTGGAAGACGCGGGGATTTGCTTTGTACCCAAAGAGGTGTTTTTGAAAGTAATGAAGGAAGATAATAATTTTCATCAGCGACTTACCCAAGCACTTTGTCATGAAATGGGACTTATGGAAAGTCAATTGACAGACGCAACCCAGAAATCGATAAGAGAGCGTTTAGCGCTGACTTTATTGCAATTGGGAGACAGCTATGGAGTTGATGGTGGGGACAGACAGAGGCTTGATATCGCGCTTACAAGGGAAGAAATAGCTGGACTTGTGGGAACGGCTACTGAAACCGTAATTAGATTGCTTTCCGAGTTCAAAAAAGATAAGCTTATCGATTTACAAGGAAAAAAAATTATTCTCCTGAACAGAAAAGGCTTGGCAAGGCTTTCTGATTTCTACGGATGATTTTAAACCATAAATAATGGTCTACTGAAATGGCATCAAAATCAAACTTTTGGTGGCTAATTTCTGCTTCAATATTGCATTGTTATGTCCTAATTTTCAAGTTGACATCCTTTATTTGGGGGTAATTTTTTAAAGAAATCAGGATCTTTCATCGCCTGTTAAAAGGCAAATAGACACCTCCAAACCTTTCAATATTTAGTAAAAAGTTTGGAGATGAAGGTGTATTTATTTGGTGAATTCTGTAATAGGTTCAAGTTCTAGTTTTCTGAATTCTACTTTAGCGCCTTCTGCCTGTACAGCTATTTGCCCTTTACTTGCAGTCGCATTGTAACCTTCATTTACCAGGTCTCCATTTACCCACACTTTCACTTTATCACCTAGGCATTCTATTACCATTCTGTTCCATAATCCGGGTGGGTTTTCAGAGCCATCCGTAAGGTTTAATATTCTCCTTTTCTTTCCTTCTGTTACTCCCCATTCTTCTTTTGGACCTCTCCTTTCAACCATATTGTCCACTTCGATGTTTTCCACTATACACCAAAAATCACCAGCATTTTCATGGTACATTTGGACTTCTATAGATTTGGGAAACATTTTATATAGGGACCTAGGAGTAGAGGCATGAATTAAGATGCCGCAATTTCCAGTTTCTCCAGGAAAGCGGTACTCTGTGGTAATCCTATAATTTTCATATTCATCATCAGTAATAAGATGACCTAGCGGATTACCCATACTTATAAGCATGCCATCCTCGACAATAAAGGAAGGACCTGCATTGGCATTGGTGTCTAGTTCGGGTACATCTACATGCCAGCCGGATAAGTCTACTCCATTAAAAATGGGTAGGTTTTGTGCCATTGTTGTAGATAGCATAAAGCTACAGGTCAATGCTAGTATAAAAATTTTTGGCTTCATAGTTAGGGCGTTATTGGTTAGGTGTAAAACAAACAGGGGAGCACCCTTTAAGACGCTCCCCTGTTGGTATAAATAAGTTTTCGAATGCGCTTATCCGATTAGGTTGCCATTGTCATCCCATTGGGCGATGGTTCCTCTTGTGCTTATGTCAAGGTATACGTCTTTGTATTTTGGGTCATTTTCCAAGCCGTGTTTGGCCAATACTTCTTCAGGAACACCATCCCAAGCATTTGGTCGGTTACCTACATATCCCAGGTCTTTAAAGCCTTCTTCACTGGTGAAAAAGCCTGTAGCAGTTAGGTTTCTAAGGTCATTGAAGAATTTTACACCACCTTTATTTTCAGGCTTAGCTGTATCAGGATAGGCGATTAGATCGATAACTTGAGTACGCTGATCTTCAGAAATTTCTAGAAATTTTTTGCTGAACATCTCGTCTGATTTGTAATCTAGCCACAAAAGGCCTCCTCTTAAGGGCGTTTGGTATCTAGGGATGTCTTTTACCATGAATTCAATAAAATCAGGTACACCGGCATCAGTAGCGCTTCCAGAGGTGTCATCCGCTGGAATGATCATATCCACAAGAATATCTAATTTTTTCCGCTCATCTTCTGTGAAGAAAGTGGTAGATTTCAAACTTTCGTTATGAATAATCTCTTCAGGTGTACGGCCATAGCTACCAAACTCACCAATTTTAGGATTGTGAGGTATTTCTACGGTTTCAGCCTTTTCTGGTCCACATCCTGTAAACAGTATACCTGAAGCCAAGGAGCCGGTAAATAAAAGTTTTAGGTTTTCTCTTCTGTTCATTGCTTTAGATATTTTTCTTGTTCATTTGATCAATAATGTATTCGGAAGTTCTCCAGGAGTTGGCTAGAATTGTCCAAGTAGGGTTTTTATCTGCTTGGGAAACAAAGGCTCCACCGTCTACTACAAATAAGTTTTTGCAGTCATGTGCCTGAGAAAATTTGTTCAATACCGATGTTTTAGGGTCATTTCCCATACGGGTCGTTCCCACTTCATGAATAATTCTTCCAGGTTTGTGTAGACCATACTGTCTGTCAGCACCGGGCTTTTCGCCAAGGATCACAGCGCCCATGCTGGTCAATATTTCCTCGAAAGTTTCATGCATGTGTTTGGCCTGATTCAGTTCCTGATCGCTCCATTTATAATGAAATTTTAGTACAGGAATACCGTATTTGTCCACTACCTGCTCATCTATTTCACAATAATTTTCATATCGTGGAATACTTTCCCCTCTTCCTGACATACCTACAGTACTACCGTAAAATCTTCGAATGTCTTTTTTCAGGCCTTCACCATATCCACCATTGACTCCAGGTTTTCCAAACTCGTCTTTAACGTATTGTCTCATGGTGTCCATGCCTCCGCCAAATCCGTAAGCAGGCATTCCCATGCCGCCCCAATATTCTATATGATAACCTCTGGCAAAATCCAGATTTTTTTCATTCAACCACCATGGTGTGTAAACATGCATTCCACCTACACCGTCCTCGTTGTATCTTTCTCGATCCATCATGTCAGGTAAGATACCCATTCTATCTGCTCCAGTAGAGTCATGTAAGTAATGGCCTACATGCCCAGAGCTATTACCAAGTCCATCAGGATGGCTTGAGGATTTTGAGTTCAACATGATACGAGCTGATTCACAAGCAGAAGCACCAAGTACAACCACTCTTGCTGACAACTTGTATTCTTTCATGTCAAGCTTACTGATATAAGTGACTCCAGTGGCTTCACCCTTATCATTGGTCATCACCTTTCTTACCATAGCCATGGTGAAAAGATCCACTTGGCCTTTTTTCATTGCTGGTTTTACCAGACAGGTACCTGCGGAAAAATCGGCATAAACCTGACAGGCTCTATTACATTGACTACAGAAGAAACAGGTTCCTCGGTCATTGTTTATTGGTCGCGTAAGGATAGAAAGTCTGGAAGGTATTACAGGGATATTGACTTTATCTGCACCTTTTTTAATGAATAGCTCATGCAAACGTGGCTTTGGCGGAGGGAGGAAATTCCCGTCCGGTTCATTGTTGATCCCTTCTTTGGAACCAAATACACCGATTAATCGATCGACTTTGTCGTAATAAGGGGCAATGTCATCATAGCTGATAGGCCAGTTTTCACCAAGTCCATCGAAATCTTTTCTCTTAAAATCCAAGGGACCAAATCTTAAAGAGATTCTTCCCCAGTGGTTGGTTCTTCCTCCAAGCATTCTGGATCTAAACCAGTCAAATTCACTTCCTTCACCACGAGTGTAAGGTTCTCCTTCAATCTCCCAACCACCAATAGCTGCATCAAAATCTCCAAATGGGCGAACCGTACCGGCACCTCTTCTTGGAGACTCCCAAGGTGGCCTCAATTGGGTTCTATGTTCCTCTAAAGCGGGGTCAAAATCAGCTCCAGCTTCTACTACTGCCACCTTTAATCCGGCCTCTGCCAAAATTTTGGAGGCCATTCCACCGCCTGCTCCAGATCCTACGATGATCACATCATAAGCATCTCCAGCAGTCTGTATTTGAATACTCATCCTTTGTTTTTTATTAATTTCTCGGAAAAATTAAGATAATTTTCTGATAATAAAAAGAAACATTTTGAAAGTACATTACCATAAATGCTTAAAACAGGCTATTTGTTATAGCAACGGTCTTAAATGTTTCCAAACAGTTTGTGCTACAATTTGTTGTCCTTCGCTTGTGGGGTGGATGCCGTCGGGTAAGTTTAAATCCGGATTTCCCGCAACACCTTCCAAAAGAAAAGGGATGATTCCTATGTTTTGATTTTCAGCAATCTCAGCATACATCTCTCTAAATTCTTCAGCATATTCCAATCCCATATTTGGGGGGATTTGCATCCCTGCCAGCAGGATCTTGGTACTAGGGAATTTCTTTGAGACCGCAGCAATTATGGCATTTAGGTTTTTTCTTGTCTCTTCCAAGGGAATACCTCTTAATCCATCATTTCCACCTAATTCCAAGATGAAAACTTCAGGTTGGTCTTCAAGGAACCAATCCAGCCTACTGAGGCCACTAGCGGTGGTTTCTCCACTTAGACCTCCATTGATGACCCTATAGTTTAAGTCAAGGCTGTCTATTTTGTCTTGAATTAGGGAGGGGAAAGAGGCTTCTTCATCCAAACCATAGCCAGCTGTAAGGCTGTTACCATAAAATAGAATGTTCTTTTTTTTGCTCTTTTCTGCAGTTTTAACGGTTGTTAATGTAACCTTTTTCTCTGTTTCCTGTTTTTGATTACATGAAACAGTTAAAGTTGAACTTACTGCTAGCAACAGAACGGCAGTGAATGCTGTTTTTATTATTCTTAACATTTGAAATATTTTTACAGTCAATTATCAAAAATACTAAACTTAATCCACTATTGTTTTTGTTCAAAAGGGATAAGTTTTTTTCTTTGAAAGATATGAACATACTAAGCGTTGAAAATCTGACCAAAACCTACCGAAGTGGAAACAGGGAACTTACTGTTTTGGATAAGGTTAATTTTGAGGTCGAACAGGGTAAAACCCTATCTATTGTGGGGCCTTCTGGAAGTGGTAAAACCACTCTGTTGGGCCTTTGCGCAGGACTGGACGTAGCCAGTTCTGGAAGCGTAAGGATGGATGGGAAACCACTGGAAAACATGAATGAAGACCAAAGGGCTGGGATCAGAAATCAGTTGGTAGGTTTTATTTTTCAAAATTTTCAACTTTTGCAAACATTAACGGCCTTGGAAAATGTAATGGTTCCACTGGAGTTGAAAAAGCGCAAGGATGCCAAAGAAAAAGCCAAAGAGCTTTTGGAAAAAGTAGGCTTAGGAGATCGGCTCACGCATTACCCAAACCAATTGTCTGGAGGTGAACAGCAAAGGGTCTCTATAGCCAGGGCTTTTGCCAATGAACCAAAAATATTATTTGCAGATGAACCAACGGGTAATTTGGATACAGAAACAGGTGAAATGGTAGAAAACCTTATTTTTAATCTGAATGAAGAACAAGGGACGACCTTGATTTTGGTTACTCACGACTTGGAACTTGCAGCCCGGACCCACCATTCATTACATATTAAAGGCGGTAAAATACAGGAGGCTATCAATGGTTGATTGGGGCTGGTCATTTAAAATGGCCAAAAGAGAATTTAGAAAAACAGGCGTAAAACTAGTTTTGTTTATTTCAGCTATTGTTACTGGTATAGCTGCTTTGGTAGCTGTTACTTCTTTTGGGGAAAATTTAAGTAAGGATATTGACAATCAGGCCAAAGAACTATTGGGAGCAGACCTGCTGCTAAAGAAAAACCAGACCATAGAATTTCCCGAGGTTGAGAAATTGGCCAATGAACATGCTTTGGAAATAAACTTTGCTTCCATGGTGTATTTCCCTAAAGCGGGCAATAGCAGACTGACTCAGGTTAGGGCTTTGGAAGGTGCATTTCCATATTATGGAAGCCTTGAGACTTTGCCTCAAGAAGGGGAGCGAACCTTCAGGTTAGGTGGAAGCAGGGCTTTGGTAGAAAAAACCTTGATGGCACAGTTTGGTGCCGTAGTGGGAGATAGTATAAAAGTGGGGAATGTAACCCTTGAAATCGTGGGGGCTTTACAAAAAGTCCCTGGACAAACTGGGATTACGGCTACTGTGGCTCCGGCAGTGTATATTCCTATGGACCAGCTTGAAGCCTCAGGCTTGGTCCAATATGGAAGCCGGGTGAATTATAATCATTATTTTTTATTTCCTGAAAACTTCGACTTGCAGGCTTTAATAGACGAGAACAAGGAAGTATGGGAAGAGGATAGAGTGAATTTTGACACTGTTCAAACTCAAAAGGAGTCTACAGGTAGGTCTTTTGAAAATCTCTCAAACTTTCTAACATTGGTCGCTTTCATTGCCGTTTTATTAGGCTGTGTAGGAGTGGGCAGTGCTGTAAATGTTTTTGTCAAGGAAAAGCTTCCTTCGGTTGCCGTATTGAGGTGCTTGGGTGTGAAAGCCCTAGACATCATAGTGGTGTACTTGGTGCAGATATTCTTTATGGGCTTATTAGGCTCAATAATTGGGGCAATGGCAGGTGCGCTGTTGCAGTTTTTATTGCCTTTGGTATTTAGCGATTTTCTTCCTGTAGAAGTCTCCGTTCAATTGGCTTGGGGATCCATAAGTATGGGGATTGTAACCGGAGTAATGATTTCCATCCTCTTTGCATTAATACCTTTACTCAAAATCCGAAAAGTGTCTCCAATGATGACTTTAAGGCCTGACGATCAATCGGGAGGCTTTGGGAAAGATCCTGTGAGGATTTTTGTTTTGTTGGGTATCATTTTATTTATCCTGCTTTTCAGTTTTTTCTTATTGAGAAAATGGGACCAAACCTTTTGGTTTACAGGATTCGTAGTATTGGCCTTTGGTGCTTTGTGGCTGTTGGCCATGGGGGTAATGAAAGCCATGCGTACATTCCTTCCAATATCTTTGAACTACCCTGTTAGACAAGCTTTGTCAAATTTATACCGGCCCAATAATCAGACAGTTTCTTTATTGGCAACGATAGGTTTGGGAACAGCAATGATTGGAACATTGTTTTTTATTCAAGACCAACTTTTGGATGAGGTTCGATTTGCTGATAAAGAAGATCAACCAAACATGCTTTTTTTTGATATTCAAACCAGTCAGGTGGACAGCATGAAAGCAGTTCTTGAGGCTGAAGGTCTTCCGGTTCTACAACATGTACCCATCATCACTATGGGGGTTTCGGAGGTGAATGGCCTTACTAAGAAAGACAATGAAGAGCTTAGTGATGAAGAACGGAGATCCGGCTCTTTTTACAACAGAGAATTTCGCGTGACCTATAGGGACAGCCTTATCAATACAGAAGAATTGTTAGAAGGGAGTCTTATACCCTACCGTTCGGATTCAGACAGTATTTTTGTGTCTATGGAAGAAGGCTATGCCGAGCGGAATCATGTGAAAATCGGAGATGAAATAGTTTTCAATGTACAGGGTAGACCCTTGACTACTTATGTAGGAAGTATTAGAAAAGTAAACTTTAGAAGAGTTTCCACTAACTTCCTTGTATTATTCCCGGACAAAGTCTTAGACAATGCCCCGAAATTTCATGTGTTAATCACTAAAACTAAGGACGATAATACTTCTGCTGAAATCCAAAATATCATGGTGCGGCAGTTTCCAAATGTATCTGTAGTTAATCTAAGCATGATTGTCGAAACTCTGGAGGATCTACTTGGGAAGATTGGCTTTGTTATTCAATTTATGGCCTTTTTTAGCATTTTGACAGGTGTTTTGGTTTTGATTAGTTCCTTGCTTATAAGTAAATTTCAGAGAGTTAGGGAGAATATTTTGTTGAGAACAATTGGTGCTGAAAGAAAAGTATTGATTAAGATTAATATTTTGGAATACCTATTCCTTGGTAGTCTGGCAGCAGGAGGGGGATTAGTGCTTTCGGTACTTGCTTCTTTTCTGCTAAGTTATTTCGTGTTTGAAATTGCATTCAGTTTACCTTGGCAACCTTTGTTTTTGGTGTTTACACTGATTACAGGACTTACCGTGTTTTTAGGTTGGATTAATAGTTTAAACATACTTAAGGCCAAGACGATGGATATATTGAGGAGCTAAAGGTCAATTTTAAGTGGTTGATTAATGAGAAATGAACCTTTTGGATAAATTCAATGTATCTACATTAGATACCAGTAGAATAAATGAAAATTGAAGAGGAAATAAGACAAAATCCATTCAAGGACAACTATACCAAGGCAGTTGTAAATTTACTATTTACGCAAAGTTACTTGGTTACTCATCAAAGTAAGATTTTTAAGCCTCATGATTTATCTCCTGAGCAATACAATGTACTAAGAATTTTACGAGGTCAGTTTCCTAAACCTATCACGGTGTCTTCTATCCAAGAGAGAATGCTTAATAAAATGAGCAATGCCTCTAGGCTGGTGGAAAAACTCAAGCAAAAAAAGATGGTGAAAAGGACGGAATGTCCTAAGGATAGAAGGCAAGTGGATATAGTGATCACAGAAAAGGGACTTGAGCTTTTAGAATTACTTGACATAGAGGTCAGGAAATTTAATATGGACACCATACACCTTGATGAAAAAGAGGTAGAGCAGCTAAATCTACTTTTGGATAAGTTAAGAGGTTGACTCCTGAGATAAGCAATCAATTGTAACTGAAGGTTACCCATGTGAAGGTGTAATGCATAATGTTGCTCGGAATTGTATTTATTTTGATTTCAAAGTTGGGATAATCATCATGTATAAGGAGTAATTTAAACCGGGCCTATCTTAAAGCTGAATTTCACTTGATTTTCTGTTTCAGCACCAATTTACAATTGGATGTTTGTCCCCATTTAATTCGTATTCGAATTTTTGGCCTGTGATTTGTTTAGTGATGACTGAATAGATTAGATAAATTGTTTAGAACAGAAGGCAGGGTTATGAAAAGAATATTTGCAATATTAGTTTTGATTATTGGTGTCCAAATGGTTTCATTTGGACAGGAAACCTCGAAAATCATTGTAGATGGTAAAAGTGAAATCAAGGTTTTGCCTGATGAAGCATTGATTCGAGTTTCACTTACCAGCAAAGCGATGAAAACAGCCGATGCGACTGAGGATCTCAATAAAAAAGCAGCAGCAGTGACCAAAGCACTCAAGCAAAGTGGAGTGAAAAATTATGAATTAAAGGCTGACAATTATTTTGTCAATGTAAATAGGGTATATACAAAAGGGACTTCTAAAGACAGTGGTTATGTTGCTAACCAAACCCTAAGAGTATTGGTGAAAGACAATACAGGAGAAGATTTGGCGAAAATCATGGAGGCATTGCATACCAATGTGGACATGGGTTTTCAGTTTGAGTTTCAATTGTCAGACAAAAAAAAGAAGGAATACCAAGAAGAATTGTTAATGTTGGCCATAAGGGATGCTAAAAGCAAAGCCGAATTAATAGCCAATTCGCTTGAATTGGGAGATATAGCTGTGCATCAGGTGATATATGGCGAGGCCACTAATTCTTATCAACCAAAAATGTACAGGTCTGAATCTATGCGTGTAAGTGCTGATATTCAGCGAACACCACCTACCATCGAACCGGATGAGCAGATTTTAAGTGATCAGGTAAAAGTAATTTTCACCTTCGATAAATAATTTTAACTAGGCCTGGGGATTGGGGAAATTGTCAGTTTCATCTTCTCCCGGCCTCTTGTGAAGACATTGGAAATCCTTTTCAATTAACACCTTAAGCATGGCTTCTCCCGGTAGTGGGAGATTTTTCGATATGCCAATTTGCTCCGTGTTTGCCCAGGTTTTTATTTCGGATTCAGAAAGGCTTATACTTAGATGTTGGGTCTCAAAAGATATTGTTAGGTCATTGTCTTTATTCATCGGCTTAACAGAATAAATAAAGGAAGGATAGGGGGCAGGCAAGTTCAATACTTCTTTAATCTCTGTGCCCTTAGCAAGTTGGTTGACTTCGTTTTGGGAAAGCCTTAATCTAATCGTATTGAGATGAATGCGGATTTTCATGAGTTGAATTTATGAATCAGAATTGATATTGTAGTTTTTTTAGGCCGAAATGTGAATTATGGTGGGTTTAATTAGGGAAAATAATTCATTTCCAGCTTAGACGCAGATTAGGTTTATTTTAAATCTATAGGAATAGACAATTTAGCTTATTGAAGCATATTCAGGGTTTAAATTTTTTGATTTTGTTCAAAGTATACCCAATTTACCAAAAGGAATTTCTCTTACAATTTACTGTTTAATCAAATGCCGAAAAAAGACATCTTAGATTTTCTTAAAGAATTGGCTTCCAATAATTCCAAAGAGTGGATGGATGAAAACCGTAACTGGTACCTTCAGGAAAAAGCCGCTTTTCTTGAAAAGGTAGCTGAGATATTGGCTCAGTTAAGTATTGATGAGCCTGGGTTTTCAGATTTGAGGCCTAAAGATTGTGTTTTTAGGCAGAATAGAGACATACGCTTCAGTGCGAATAAGGCTCCGTACAAAAGCAATATGGCCGCTTATTTCTCCGTTGGAGGGAAAAAGTCAGAAGGCCCAGGGTACTATTTACACGTTCAGCCGGGAGGATCTTTTGTAGGTGGAGGTATATGGATGCCTCAAGCGCCGATTTTAAAGAAAATTCGACAGGAAATAGATTATTCCGGAAAGGAGTTAAGAAACCTGCTAATGTCACCTGAGATAAAGAATACCTTTGGAGAAATGCAAGGGGAAAAACTCAAAACTTCTCCCAAAGGATTTGAGAAAGACCATCCGTTTATTGAATTCTTAAGGTACAAGAGTTTTATATTGTCTCATCCGATCCCAGATGAGGAAATACATTCTGGTGCCTATGTGGCAACTACGCTAGAGGCTTTTTCAAAAATGCGACCATTTCAGGCCTTCTTAAACCAGGCAGTATCAATTTCTGATGAAGATGATATTTTGCTCTAAAGCAAAAGTTTCTCTATGGTAATGGCAACCCCATCTGCAGTATTTGATTCGGTAATTTCCTTGGCTACCTTTTTTACTTCATCCCGGGCATTGGCAACAGCTACACCATAGCCCACCTCTTCTATTAGAGAGATGTCATTGAAATTGTCTCCAAAAGCGAGAACTTCCGCCATGGGGATGGCAGCCTCAGCCAATATTTGTCGTAGACCTGAAGCTTTAGATATTGACTTGGGCGCGATTTCAATATAGGTGTCTTTGGATCTGTAAAGGTGTAAGGAAGAGGAGAAGTTTTCAATCAGTTGATCATAAAGCCATTGAATTTCTTCAGCGGTTCCCATACACATCACCTTATGTGCACCTCTGCTGTTTTCTTCCCAGTTTCCAAGTACAGAATGGTGATTGTCAATCGTTGCCTTCACTTTTGTGACCATCTCTTCTTTTACAGTCCATTTGTCTTTACTGGGAGCAAACCAACTGTCACCAGAATATAGGCTAATATGCACTGATGTCTCACTTGCTAAAGCAAAAATCTCACGACAGGTATTTGCATCTATATAAGTAGAACTAACTTGTTGATAATCTTCATTTTTTGAACGGATTACAAAGCCTCCATTGTAACATATAAGCGGATTGGCCACTCTGCCAAATTCTTCCAGTAAATGGGCCATAGCCCCAGGCATTCTGGAAGAGGCCAGGATGATTGGGAAATCTGATGGTAAAGCAGCAAAGGCTTTAAGGGTTCTAGTGGAAAGTTGCCTGGTTTTATCTAAAAGGGTCCCATCAATATCTGTGCAAATGGCGCTGATTTTCATATTCGGAAAGTTTAGCGCGAAGATAAACAATCAAATGGCTTTACTAAAGACAGGTGCCGATTTTTCTGATTGTTGCATGTAGGGGTCAAGGGCCATGCATATATTTCTAACAAATGGTTTGCCTTCTTCTGTAATGTTGAGTTTATTGTTTTTAAATGTGATTAGACCTTCGTTCAAGAAAGTAACTAAGGGGTCTGGAATCATGTTTTCTTGTTTCCAAGGAGCTGTATGGTTGCAAATCAGGCTCATGATAAAGGGCTTGAGACTTAAATCGCTTTCCTTTTGAACATGGCCTTTAATTGTAGGGAATTCAAATTCTCTTATCTTCTTCAAATAGGCAGCGATAGTTTTCTCATTTTGGCTGTAAGCATAGTGAGCGTCACTAATGGCGCTACAACCTAATCCAAGTAGAATTTTTGAAGGTAAAGTGGTGTATCCCATGAAGTTTCTATGCAAGGTACGGTTTGATTTTGCTTTTAATAGTGGGTCTCCTTCGAGCGCAAAATGATCCATACCTATTTCTTCATAGCCCATTTCTTTAAGCCATTTTTTTCCTTGTTCGTAAAGCTTTCTTTTATCGGTTTCATTTGGGAGGTGCTTTTCGAAGGATTTTTGTGCGGGGAACACCGATGGTAAATGCGCATAACTGTAAAAAGCGATTCTCTCAGGCATTAGCTCCTTTGTTTTTTCAAAGGTGTCCTTTAACGTTTCAAGAGTTTGATGGGGGAGGCCATAGATAAGATCAAAATTTATAGAGCTATAGCCTAATTTTCGACTTTCCTCAGTAATATACTTTACCTTTTCAAAGGGTTGATGACGATTAATGGCCAACTGAACTTTGCTGTCGAAATCTTGAATGCCATAACTAACCCTGTCAAATCCAAGCCCGGAAAGTGCTTCCAAATGTGCCTTGGTGGTATTGTTTGGATGTCCTTCAAAACTAAATTCAAAATCATCCATTTTAATGGAGCTTTGAGTAATATGGTTTATCAACACATAAAGGGTTGAGGGGGAAAAGAAGGTTGGGGTACCACCTCCTAAATGTATACCTGCAAGTTTTGGCTTCCCATCCAATAGTTTTAGGTACATGTCCCACTCTTTCATCACAGCGCTTATATAGGGAAGTTCCACATTGTGATTTTTTGTAATTCTTTTGTTGCATCCGCAGTAGGTACACAAACTTTCACAGTAAGGAAGGTGAATGTAAAGGCTTATACCTTCTTCATTTCCGAAATCTTTATATGCCTTTGTAAATAAATTTGCCCAGGTGGAAGGGTTAATGTCATTGTTCCAGTGGGGTACAGTTGGGTAAGAGGTGTACCTAGGAGCAGGTACATTGTATTTTTGAATGAGGGAAGGATTTGTCATTTCCACTATTGGTTGATTTGCCTTGCAAAATTCCTCATACTTCATTCAAGAAAACATGACGATAAAGAGTAGGGTTACTGATTAAGATCATGTTTTTAAATTCAGGAAAGTAACTATGAAGGCATTTAACTAATGGTGATTTAAGTAATAACTTACAGGTACAAATGGAAGGTTGAAGGTTTCTGCTACCGCCTCATATACGATATCTCCTTTGATGATGTTGAATCCGAAGCTTAGCTCCGGGAATTTGTCACAAGCATTTTTCCAACCTTTTTGCGCAAGTTCCATGGCATAGGGTAAAGTTGCATTGGTTAGGGCTAAGGTAGAGGTATAAGGGACTGCACCGGGCATATTGGCTACGCAATAATGCAAAACTCCATCGATGGTATAGGTAGGGTCTTCATGAGTAGTTGGTTTACAGGTTTCGATGCAACCACCCTGATCTACGGCTACATCCACAAGTACCGTTCCTGGAAGCATTTCTTTTAGCATGTCCCTTGTGATAAGGTGTGGTGCTTTCGCTCCTGGGATTAATACTGCTCCAATGATCAAATCAGCGGTCTGTATAAGGTTTCTAATGTTAAACTCATTAGACATCATTGTTTTCACATTTTTAGGCATTACGGTAGACAAATGTCGCATTCTGGAAAGTGAGACGTCAAGAATAATCACATCTGCTCCCAGTCCTGCAGCCATCCATGCTGCCTGTGTACCTACAATTCCCCCGCCTAAAATCAGTACTTTGGCTGGAAGAGTTCCCGGTACACCTCCCAATAGTATGCCTCTGCCTCCAAGGGGTTTTTCCAGGTAGTTGGCTCCTTTTTGTACAGACATTCTACCAGCAACTTCTGACATAGGAATCAATAAAGGAAGGGTTTTGTCTTCTTTTTCTACTGTTTCATAAGCCAGACAGATGGCCTTGCTTTTGATCATGGCCTCTGTAAGGGGCTTATTGGAGGCAAAATGAAAATAAGTAAAAAGCAGGTGGTTTTCATTTATGAGCGGAAATTCTGAATCAATAGGTTCTTTCACCTTCATGATCATCTCCCCTTTACTGTAAGCTTCTTCAATAGAAGAAACCATGGTTGCACCTGATTTTTGATAAGCTTCATCAGGAAAGCCACTACCCAACCCTGCGGCTTTTTGAACAAATACCTCATGACCATTTTTTGTAAACTCCTGGGCTCCTGCAGGAGTAAGAGCCACTCGGTTTTCATTGTTTTTGATTTCCTTTGGAACAGAGATGCGCATGTTAGTAGCTTTAAAGTGAACGGATTAATCAAATATAAACAGTCCACCTTCACAAGGAAAATGATTTGATAAAAAAATAATATTATTTATCTCCTGCTTTTTTATTATTTTATTTTACGTCTAATTGCCTTAAAATGAGGGTTGTGTAAATATTATTTATTGAGCTACCTGTTAGTTGTCGTTGTTTTTGTTGTTTATTCAAAATAATATTCTTCTGACAGCGTTTATTTTCATTGTATACGGAATAATATTGTTTATTATGCATTTTAGCTCCTCTTAAAAATTGGGATAACTCCAAAAAATGTGTATTTTTGAAATCCTTGGATTTTCATATGATGAAAAATGGCGTAATTAATGAATACTGAATATTTACCTACACTTACTAAAGAAAGCGAAAACCCTTTTGGGGTTCAAAGTGTCCTGAATGACTATAGAATGGTCATGATAAGTAGGCATGCGTCGTTGACTGTACGAAAAGAGGTGTTTATGGGTAAAGCCAAATTTGGGATTTACGGGGATGGTAAAGAGTTGGCTCAGGTGGCTATGGCAAGGTTTTTTAAACTGGGTGATTTCAGGTCCGGATACTACAGGGACCAAACCCTTCTGTTTGCGATGCAAGAACTTAGTCTTCAGGAGTATTTTGCTCAGTTGTATGCACATACCGATACCAAAGTAGAGCCTGCAAGTGGAGGCCGTTTAATGAATGGACACTTTGCAACCAGGTCTTTGAATGATGACGGTACTTGGAAAAACCTGATGGAAATGAGGAATTCCTCTGCAGATGTTTCTCCTACTGCTGCTCAAATGCCCAAACTACTTGGTCTAGCTTATGCTTCCAAGCTTTATAAAGAAAACCCTGCACTTCAACACATGACTAGCTTTTCCAATAAAGGGGGAGAGGTAGCGTGGGGAACAATAGGAAATGCATCAACTGCCGAAGGAATGTTTTTTGAAACATTTAACGCAGGAGGTGTTTTGCAGGTGCCAATGGTTATTTCTGTTTGGGATGATGATTACGGCATTTCTGTGACAAATGATTTACAAGTAACTAAAGCAAGTATTTCGGCTGCACTAGAAGGTTTTAAAAGGGATAACGAACAAAAGGGCTATGAAATATTAGTCGTAAAAGGATGGGATTACGAGGGCTTGGTAAATGCCTATAGCAGGGCAAATAAAGTGGCCAGGGAGCAGCATGTGCCTGTTCTGGTCCATGTGACGGAGATGACCCAACCTCAGGGGCATTCTACCTCAGGATCTCATGAAAGGTACAAAAGCAAAGAGCGACTTCAGTGGGAGGTAGAATACGACTGCGTTGTTAAGTTTAAAGAATATATATTGTCCAACAAAATAGCCTCTGAGGAAGAGTTGGATCAAATAAATGCTGAGGCAAAGCAACTTGTTAAAGAAAGCAAGGACAAAGCTTGGAAAGCCTTTTCAGCTACGATAAAAAAAGAATTAGACGAAGCGGTAGTGCTGCTGATTGAATTGGCAGATAAGTGCAAAGGGAATAAGGAACTAACTCAAATGGTTCATGAGCTTAGGCGTACCCTAAATCCCGTTAGGATGGATGTAATCAGTACTGTCCGAAAAGCTTTATTACTGGTTCGAACAGAACCTTTAGAAGTCAAGGCAAGGCTTCAAAGCTGGTATAAAAGCCAACAGAAACTAAACCAAGACAGGTATTCAAGTCATCAATACAGTGAGTCTGAATTTAGGGTTGATGCCGTTCCTCCCGTGGAAGTGAAGTATTCTGAGGAACCCTCTGTTTTGGATGGTCGTGAAATTCTTAAGGCCTGCTTTGATGCCATTCTAGAAAGAGATCCCCGGGTTTTTGTGATTGGTGAAGATGTAGGTTTGATAGGAGATGTGAATCAGGCATTTGCAGGCTTACAGGCCAAACATGGAGAGTTGCGTGTCACAGATACGGGTATTCGCGAAGTATCCATTATAGGACAGGGAATAGGTGCTGCATTGAGAGGTCTAAGGCCTATTACAGAAATTCAATACCTGGATTATTTGATTTATGCATTAATGACCTTGTCGGATGATTTGGCTTGCCTGCATTACAGGACTAAAGGGGGGCAAAAAGCACCTTTGATTATTCGTACCAGAGGGCACAGACTTGAAGGAGTATGGCATTCTGGATCTCCTATTGGTATGATCTTGAGTAGTCTCAGAGGGATTCTATTATGTGTGCCTAGAGACATGACCCAAGCAGCAGGTATGTACAATACTTTATTGGAAGCTGATCAGCCTGCTATTGTTATAGAATCACTGAATGGATACAGGCTAAAAGAAAAAATGCCTTCCAATATTGGGGATTTTAAAGTTGCTTTAGGAAAGGCTGAGATCTTACAGTCGGGTAAAGACATCACAGTAGTGACTTACGGTTCCATGTGCAGAATAGTGTTGGAAGCGGCTAAGCGACTAGCTCAAATAGGGATTTTTGTTGAGGTTATAGATGTACAAACTCTGTTACCTTTCGATTTGGATCAGGTTACCTTGAATTCTATTAAGAAAACCAACAGGGTTATTTTTGCAGATGAGGACGTTCCTGGAGGAGCTTCTGCTTATATGATGCAGCAAGTCATCGAAGAGCAACAAGCTTACTATTACCTGGATTCTCAACCTATGACACTTTCAGCTAAAGAACATAGGCCTGCTTATTCGTCAGATGGGGACTACTTTTCCAAACCAAGTGCTGACGATGTTGTGGAGAAAGTCTATGCTATGATGCATGAAGCTGACCCCAAAAATTTCCCAGCAATCTTTTAATTAAAAATAAATTTTAAATCTGCGATCAGCGTTCGATCTGAGATAAAGTGAAATCAGGAGTGCTTACCACATTGCTTTCATTTAAAGCCCTGTCTTTGATTTTTAACTCTAGTTTTATAGTGTCATTTCGGAAAATACTATTCCATCCCAGAGACAACATAGCGTATCTGATTTTACCTTCTATAGCGCGTGATTGATCCTCTTCAAGCATTCTTGGAAAGCGGCCATTGAAGGTTGTATAGTAAGGTGGATCTGACCAATTAAATTCGGTGTAATTTCCACCTCTTTTAATGAAAAATTTAACTAAGATATTGTAGTAATTCTCATTTTCGGATACCCATAAGGTGTCTTTTATTTCCTGATTGTTGATCAATGGAAAAATAACCCAATCTCTGTTGTTGAAGTCTGGGGCATCGTCGGGTCTCTCACTATAGGTAATAAACTCACCGGCATCATTGGTGAAATAGTTAAGTTCATTAAAAGGAGGGAATATATCCTTTGCATTTAAACCCAAATCTCCTTCTGCATCACGAAAGTCCAAGGTGATGATCAATGAATCTGACCCTGACGTCTGAACAAATTCCAGATTGTTAAAATCAATTTGTGGTACGGTTGGGAAATTATCCGGTGGGGAAATGCATCCAACCCAAACTGAAAGTAGGAGCAGGGTAATGATGGTGTGATTTTTTAACTTCATAGGTAATCCGTAATTTTACACTTCCGCCTCTTTGAATGTAAAAATGATCAAATTTTGGGTTTTACCATAAAATAACGATGAATTCTTTTAAAAGTTTTTGTGAAAAAATTAAATCAGGAAAAATCCAGGATTTTGATACCTTGGCAATGGATGTATTTAGGTACCAATCCAGGCATAATGAAATTTACCGCAAGTATCTTGAAGTTAGAGGGATTCAGTCTGAAAAAATTACAGAGGTCCAGGAAATACCATTCCTGCCCATCTCCTTATTCAAAACAGCAAAGGTGATCTCAGGGCCTGAGGATTTATATACCTCTTGGTATTCCAGTAGTGGAACTACAGGTCAGGAAAACAGTCGGCACTATATTTGGTCTAAAGAATTCTACTTGCAGCATTGTGTAAATAATTTTGAGGCCGTTTATGGCTCTTTGAAAAATTTCCATGTGCTAGCATTGCTTCCTTCCTATTTGGAAAGAGAAGGCAGTTCTCTTGTTGATATGGCGGCTCATTTTATCCAAGAAAGTAACTCTGATCAATCAGGTTTTTATTTGTATGAACATGAGGCTTTAAAGGAGAAATTGGAAAGTCTGAAAGAGAATGGTAAAAAAACTTTATTACTTGGTGTGACTTTTGCTTTGTTAGATTTGGCAGAAACCACAAGTCCTTCTACCGATTTTGGAGATGTGATTGTGATGGAAACTGGCGGAATGAAAGGAAGAAGAAAAGAGATGATCAGAGAGGAAGTCCACCAACTGCTCAAAACAGCTTTCAAGGTGGACAATATTCATTCAGAATATGGGATGACTGAACTAATGTCACAAGCCTATTCTCCGGGAGAGGGTAAGTTTTGGTGCTCTCCTTTTATGAAGGTAATGGTAAGGGATGTTTATGATCCATTTACCTACACCTCTGGGACTACGGGCGCATTAAATGTCATAGATTTGGCAAATTTCCACTCTTGTTCCTTTATTGAAACGGAAGATCTTGGCTTAAAAAATAAAGATGGAAGTTTCACCGTTTTAGGGAGAATGGATAACAGCGAAACCAGGGGCTGTAATTTAATGATCAATTAATTTTGTATTTATTTAGTATTTACACATATTTGGCTTAAATCTTTTAATATTATGAAAACTTTAATGACAATTTTGGTGGCTTGTGCGATATTGGTATTGTCTTCATGTGCTTCTAGCAAACCCTGCCCTGCATATGCGAAGGTAGGGAGTGTAGAAGCAAATGGCTAAGCACCAATGCGCTTATTTAATAATCTGCATACTTTTTAATGTCTTCGGCAGAGATGCTTTTACCTCCAAGTATAACTAACCTTTCGATTACATTTCTTAGTTCTCTGATATTTCCTGTCCAAGGAAATTCTTGCAACTTTTGAATAGCAGCTTTTTCAATTTCTTTTTTGGCGGTACCATATTCTCCGGCAATATCTCCTAAGAATTTGTCTACCAGTAATGGTATGTCATCTCTTCTGTCTTTTAATGGAGGGACTTGGATAAGTATGACACTTATTCTATGGTAAAGATCTTCCCTAAAATTACCTTCAGCGATTTCATTTTTGAGGTCTTTGTTGGTGGCTGCGAGCACCCGGACATCTACTTTTATGTCCTTGTCTCCCCCTACGCGGGTAATTTTATGCTCCTGTAGAGCTCTTAGTACTTTCGCTTGAGCAGAGAGGCTCATGTCGCCAATTTCATCAAGGAAAAGTGTGCCGCCATTGGCTTGCTCAAATTTCCCTTGCCTTTGTTTGTTCGCCGAGGTAAAGGCTCCTTTTTCATGACCAAACAATTCGCTTTCGATCAATTCGGCGGGTATTGCCGCGCAATTGACAGCGATAAAAGGTGCTTTTTCTCTACTGCTTTTTTGGTGGATCCAATGGGATACCAATTCTTTACCAGTTCCATTTGGGCCTGTAATTAAAACCCTGGCATCCGTTGGTGCTACTTTTTCTATGGTTTCTTTTACTATAGATATGGCTTTAGACTCACCAACCATGTCCAGCTTTTTAGAAAGCTTTTTCTTCAGCACTTTTGTTTCCTGAACCAGTTCTTTTTTGTCCAGGGCATTCCTGACCGTTAATAATAGCCTGTTGAGATCAGGGGGTTTTGGGATAAAATCGAAGGCGCCTTTTTTGGTAGCTTCTACCGCTGTTTCAATAGATCCATGAGCAGAAATCATAATGAATTGAGGTTGCTTGCTAAGCTCGCTGGCTTTAGAAAGCACTTCCATTCCATCCATTTTTGGCATTTTGATGTCACATAGGACCAAATCAAAATCCTCGTTTTTTATCATTTCGAGACCTTTCTCACCATCTTGGGCTTCGAAGATTTCGTATTTCTCATACTCAAGAATTTCTTTAAGCGTAGACCTGATGACTTTTTCGTCATCTATTATCAAAATTTTCGGCATATTAAAGCTATCCGTTAATTAGTAAAATTAAAAGTGCAGGCCTATAAGCCGGGTTCTGTAACTTTTTACAAAGCGTTTGCCATTTATCTAGCCTTTTCTTCACAGAAAAGGTCCAACGACCTACCCACTTCGGTTATCTTGTTAGATTTGGACGAGCAGCCCAATGACCGAAGCCTATTTGGTCTTTCAACCCATAAGGTTTGCCTTGCAATACCGATCACCCGGTATCCGGTGGGCTCTTACCCCGCCATTTCACCCTTACCCCAATTGGAAGAACCAACTGTGGCGGTTTCTTTTCTGTGGTACTGTCTGTTATACTGGTATTGCTACCAGTACACCTTCCCGTTAGGAAGTATGGTGCTCTATGTTGCCCGGACTTTCCTCTTTTCTTGATGAATCACCAAGAACAGCGACAAACCAGCCTGCACTTCACAAAAATAAATTAAATAAAGCCATTATTCACAATGAATTTCGTTTTTATTAATTGTTTACATTTTTGATAAGGATTAAATCTATTTTGCTCTTCAGATTAATTGATTATATTTCTAAGAGGAATTGTTGATAATTACTTATAAAGGGCTATGAAAGATTTGTTTAAAGGATTGATCGCAGGATATGGTGCTTATAAATTAGGCGGTGGCTGCTTTAGCACGGTGCTGATTTTTATCTTAATTTGGTTCTTGTTGGGACAATGCAGTTAATGTAGCGCTACGAATAAATTTGTAGTAGCGATTTTATTACTTGGTGGAACCACTTTCCTGTGGAGGAAGGGAAGCTTATGGAATTAACTCACCTGATTTTTTAGCCTTGTAAAAGTGAAAATTTTAGAATTACCGTCACTCCTGAAAGAATGGGCTTTAAGTAGGCCTTGGTGTTGAACCCTAATTTAAAGTTTGAACAAATATATAGACAGTTTTTTTGCTGTAACGCTGATCAAACCATCATTTAAATAAGTCAAATTGTGCTAATTAATTTCTATGAATTGGTGTTAAACCCGGATTATGTAATAGAATGTCTATTGCATAATCCGGGTTAAACTACTTCCAGATTGATCCATAGGTCAGTTTTTATTTTTAACCTATTAGAGAAAAGAATACCTTTGTAAAAAATGAATATATGATATTAGTTGGTAATGCGGTAATCAGCGATGATATAAAGGAGCAATTCTTCGTTTGCGACTTAGGTAAATGTAAAGGCGCTTGCTGCGTAGAAGGTGATGCTGGTGCGCCTCTCACAGATGATGAAATTAAAATTTTGGATAAAGATTATCCTGCCATAGCCCCTTTTCTTACAGCAGAAGGCAGAGATGCAATAGCTGAAAAGGGAACTTGGGTAATTGACCAGGAAAATGAAAAAGGTACAAGTACTATCGGAGAAAATGGTGCCTGTGCATTTGCCACAACTGACGATAAAGGAATTTTAAAGTGTGGAATAGAGGATGCCTATAACAATGGCAAGACCGCATTTAAAAAGCCAATCAGCTGTCATTTATACCCTATTAGAATTACTAAATACGATGAGTATGAGGCCTTGAATTATGACAGGTGGGAGATTTGTGACGCAGCCTGTGCCTTGGGCAATACTCTTGGTGTGCCCTTGTACCGGTTTTTGAAAGATGCCTTAGTGAGGAAGTTTGGTGAAGAATGGTATGCAGAACTACTAGAAGAAATAGGAGTGGAGGAGTAAATTCCTCGTTTCTATTTCATTTAAGGCTTTATTTTTTTATTAACCTTACTATCTTCCAACCATCTATTTCCGTTAGTTGTTGCCAGCTAAAATCCCTATCAGATTGGGGTAATTTCTTTTTGCTTTTTACAATCCAAATGGACCTATGTGGAGCTGATGAAGTAATCCATTCAGGGTTTGACTTTAGGTTTATTAGTTGAGTTTTCCAGGTTTGATCTTGTTGAAATTGGGTTTCTCTATTCAAACTTTCATCTCCATCAAAAACCGAAATTACCTGAAGATTGGAATTGAAAAGTACTGATGGTAGTCGTTTATCATAAATGTATACACGGCGTTCGGCTTGTTCATGAGTCGAAATCCAATCCGTAACCCGATGGGTGTCGTTAATGAGGCCTGGGTTTTGGCTTAAGAAATAGGTGGACATACACGTCAATCCTAAAGTGAATATAAAAGCAGCTATTATTGTTCGGTCTGATTTCCTGATGTTTACCTGTTGAATAGTGACCAAAAGAGAAGCTAGAATAAACCAGATGAAATAATATTTATAGTTAAGGGAAATCCTAGCGTCAATTAATGGCAAGCTTAATAGGGCAATCATAAGAATAGTGTGATAAACAGATTGAAATCTTTCCCATATTTTATGCTGGGCAGGTTTCAGTTTTTCCCAATAGTAAATTGCACCAATTGCCAAACCAGGATAAATAGGTAAAATATACAAAACCAATTTTGATTGGCTCAGAGAGAAAAACAACAAAGGCAGAAGTACCCACATAAGTAGAAGGGTACCATTGTTTCGAAAATCTTTCCTCCTTCTGGGGAATTGCTTGAATAAAAGGATTACCCAAGGAAAAGCAGTTCCCAATAAAACGGCGATGTAGAACCAAAAGGGTTGCCCCCTTTGGAAAGTATTTGTTGCAAATCTTTGGATGGTATGTTTAAACAGGAAATAATTTAAAAATCGGGCATCTTCTAAAAACAAATACACAAACCAACTTAAGCCTATCCCCAACATTAGTATTAGGCCTATTACATGTGTTTTCCAAGATCCAAGATTCTTTTTTTGCACCAATCCCTGAAACAAACCTATTATGGCCGGTACAATTAAAACAACAGGTCCTTTGGTCAGAAATCCTAAGCCTATGAAAACATAACATAGGACAAGAAGAATGGGGTTTTGTTTCTTACAGTATGAAAACCAATAATACATAGCAGCAAGGACAAAGACGGTTAAATACATGTCTGTTGTCAGGGCCCTACTCCCTATAATTAAAGTAGGGAACGAGGCATAGAGCATAGCAGCAAGGAATGCTTGATTTGTGTTGTTAAAAAAGAGCAATGCGATCTTATATACAAGCCAAATCAATATCAAGGCAGACAGCTGGAGAAACAGACGGGCAGAAAAAGGTGACGTTCCAAAAAGCTTAAAACTGACAGCGGTCAGCCAGTAGGTTATTGGAGGTTTATGGTAATGATAAATTCCCATCAACTGAGGATGTAATAGGTCACCACTCGTTAATATTTCTTTCGAAATCTCAGCATACCTTGCCTCACTCGATTCTGTCACGGACCATGAACCAAGGTTAAAGAACAAGGCCAAACCTGTAAATAGCATTAGAAGAAAGAGTCGGATTTTTTTCAACCTGTAAAGGTAGGGTTGGCGGCTGGTATTCGCCTTTCCATAGTGAATCATAAGGTTGCGCAAATAGACAATAATACCAAATGCTTGCCCGATAAAGAGTACACTGTCTTTTCTATATATGGCATAGGAAGCAATGAGTATTGCACCCACAAAACTAATGTACCAAAAGGCAACAGGAAACTCAGCCTTCCTTTTCTTTTCTGCGTAGTGCCATTGTACTACAAAACGTAATGTGAAAATTGCCTGGCCAAAGGTGCCCCAGGTTAATAAAACACTACTAATCTCAGGATTATTTACCAATAGGGAAAAATCATAATGAGCTATAAGTAACAGATGAAGTGAAAAAAACAAGGGAAGAAGCAGGAAAAACCACCTCAGTACGGCTGAAAAAGAATTCCAGACCTTGAGAATCTGTAGATTACGGATGTATATATAGTAGCCAATTAACTGTCCCCCAACAATTACCATGTCCTGACGAAATGTACCATAAACAAGAAGAAGAAAGGAAGCCATTAAACTCAATTGCCAAAAAATGACAGGAGACAATACTTTGCCTGCCTTTTCAGACTTGACTAGCTGAATAAGGAATCTTGCAGAGAAAAGTCCTTGGGCTAAAAACCCAATTCCAAGTAAGGCCCAGTTTTTCACTTTATATCGATTTTATTTTTTCTGATGGAGCTTTGAGAAATCATAAAGGGTGTTTGTCTTTTCATCATCCATCTGATAGCGAAAGTATCTTGCAATGGAGACAATAGTCGATTCCAAACGTTAAATTTTGATTTCCCGGTTAACCTTGGGTAATGCTTGATAGGAACTTCTACAATGTCTTTTCCTTGAAGTAATGCCAAAGCAGGGAAAAAACGGTGATTACCTTTAAAAAAAGGCATGTCTAAAGCCACTTTCCGTTTAATAATTTTTAGCGGACAACCTGAGTCGCCAATACTATCGTGTAGTAGGGCATTCCTAAACCAATTGGCTAATTCTGAAGACAGTTTCTTTATTCTGCTGTCTCTGCGTACCTCTCGTTTTCCAGTTACCAAATCGTATTTATGGATCAGGGCTTCTAGTTTTAAAAAGTCAGATGGATTGGTTTGTAAATCAGCATCTATATACCCTACCCAATGAGTGGTTGCCGTTTGGAATCCTGCTCGAATAGCAGCACTAAGCCCTGCGTTTTTTTCAAAAGATATATAATTAACAAAGTCATATTGGGTGCAAACCTTTTTAATCTGAACCAAACTCGAGTCTGTAGATCCATCATTCACAAAAAGAATACTGACAGCTAGAGCAGTTTGGTGAAGGTAATTTTCAAAAGCGGGTATAATCCTTTTAATTCCAGCCTCTTCATTGAAAACAGGAATGATTATAGAAATACTATTAGGGGTTTCTTTCACAGTAAAACGGTTAAAAATTGTAATTATAGCCTGTCCTCAACACTTGCGTTTCGTAATAGTCTGCACTGGTGTAGCTGAAATTATTTCCATTTATTGTTTTATAGATAACCATGGTATTTAATAAATCTGTGGCATTTACAAACAACTCGCCTTTTCCTTTTTGGATGGTTTTTTTTATCCCCATATCCAGTGAAAACCGATGCTTAATTTTTCCTTGTGGAATGATATCAGGAGCCAAATAAATAATGGTCAATTGACCTGCTGTGGATTCTGAAAACTTAAACTTGGAATTCAATTTAAAATTACCAGAGAAAATCTCCTGCTTGGTAGCGTCGAAGGTGTGTGGATAAGGATAAAGGTTTTCCACCGAATAAGCTTCGATCTGGTTTTTGTATCCAAGTAGGTTCAAATCAAAAGAATACCATTTATTTATGTCCTGGTCATAAATTATTTCTATTCCTGAATTATAACTTTTTCCGGCATTCTGGAATATGGCATAAATTAGATTACTTGAGCCGTAGGTAGTTGAAATTCTGGTGATTGTCCCATTCACACTGCGGTGATAACTTGCAAGATAAAGTGAGCCTGAATTCCACACTGTTTTCCATCCAAGTTCAAGTGCATTTGTAAATTGAGGTTTCAAGGCGGGGTTTCCTACTTTGATGATTTCAGCATCGTCGTATTTGGGGAATATTCTGATGTCTACTTCATTAGGTCTGTCCACTCTTCGATTGTATGAACCTGTAATTCTATTATTACCGTCGATTTTATAGGAGATTCGTGAATTTGGGAAGGGTTGAAAATAACTATAACCGTCACTCGTGTACGTAGGGTGATTAGGATTTACTTCATATTTTAAGTTGACGTATTCAACCCTAAGTCCTAATTCAGCATCTATTTTTTTTGTCTCATAAGTATAATTACCATACACCGCTGGAATAGTTTCCTTGTAAGTGGCAGGCCCTCCAGCAAGGGAGTCTACAGGTGAATTCAGGCCTGGGAAAAATTGCATATTGGTTGGGATCCATCTTCTCCTGATTTTAAAACCTGCCTCATACCTTCCATTTCTCTGAGGCTTTACAAAATCAAAGGTGGCGTCCACGACATTTTCATCTGAAAGTAATTTGAAAGCATCTTCACCTATTAAGGTGGGTAAAGTATTTGTGAAAAAATATTGTTCGTCCTCTCTATGGAATGTGTAGTTGAGTGCTGCGGAAAGTGTGTGTCCGGGATCTACATATTGATGAGAAAATGCAAGCGAACCCATTACCGTGGTTTTTATCTCATCTTCCAGGAATTGCCATAGTCGCAAACGCTCCGAATAATCTTTCGTGAAAAATGGTTGGTCTCCTTTGTCTATTATTTTCTCGCTTCCAAAAAGCCCTGAAATTGTCAAAGTATTTGTAGGGTCAATTTTCCAGTCCAACCCTAAGTTTGAAGTGAAAAAATTAGTGTTTCTGTTTCTTTTAAGTTGCTGATGTATGGCTGAACCATCCTCATATTCCCTTGTTACAAATTCATTTTTATTTAGTGTCTGGGTGTAAAGGTTGTCTGCTGTCAGAAAAAAGTTTATGTTTTTATTCCGGTAATTTAAATTTACGGAAGGGTTGATTTTTGGGGTTCTTACATATTGTGATCTAATTCCAGGCAAATTTGCCTCCTTCTCCCAAAGAGCACCCTGTCCTAATGCCAAACCTACTTTTCCGTTGAAACCTTCCTTTTCTTCTTTTTTTAGAATAATATTGATGATTCCTCCATTCCCATTTGAATCATACTTAGCAGAAGGATTATTTATAATTTCAATCCTTTCTACAGAAGAGGAAGGCAGATTGTCCAAACCTGCTTGGTTACCAAAGCCTGTTAATGCGGTCTGTTTCCCGTCTATTAAAACAGCTACGCGGTCATTCCCTCTGATTTGAATTTTTCCATCCTGTATGCTGACCCCAGGTAAATTTTGCATTGCCTGAAGAATAGATCCCCCGCTTTGACTTATATTGGTGGCCAAACTATAGGTTTTCTTATCCATCTTTTGGTTAAGCCCCTCTTGAACTCCAATGACTTCAACTGCCTGAAGTTCTTGTAATGTTTCATTCAATAAAACATCTCCGATATTCAAGTAAGGAGAATTTGAGCCTATAAATAAAGGCTTGTACTGTGTTTCATATCCGATCAATCGGACCTCCAAATTATAATCTCCTGGAATTATTTCAGTCAAGGTAAAAAGTCCTTTTTCATCGCTTATTGTACCGGTAATAAAGCGTTGTCCATCTTTTGTATTTAAAATGACATTGGCAAAGGATATGGGGTGTAATGTGATTTTATCCAATACCTTTCCAGAAATCTTTATTTTCTGTTCCTGCGCTAAAACGCCCTGCGTGAGCTTTAGGGAAACCAACAATAAACAGAGAAATATCCTCATTTTATTTTTAGATAATGAACAATAAGAAGCAGCTACCTTATTCTCTCGAAAAGAATTATTGGGACTTTAAACCCCCGTAGAAATTAAGCGTAAGGGCTTTTTCTGTGTTCGAAATGAATATTCAATAACGGACGCATACCATTTGACCAATTGCCTCAGGAGTTTTTTTAATATTTATATTTCTATGAATCATCACATTGAAAAGTCAATGAGATAACCTTAGACTTCTAAATAGAAATTTAATTGATCAAATGTGGCAATGAAATTGGAAGATATTTTGAATTTTAGAATTGGATTGAAAAAATATGCGTAGAATCCTCGAATTTGTAGCTTACAGTCCAACCATTTTGCTTGCAAATTTCCTTAACAATAGCGAGGCCCAAGCCACTATTTGTCGTAGCAGTGGTGCTTATGGAAAATCTTTCGAAGAGTGCTTTTTCTTCTAATTTGCACTTACCGGAATTTGAAACTGTCAATACCCGGTTGGATAATTTCACATGAATAAATTCATCAATAGGAGTATGCCTTATCGCATTAGATAGCAAGTTGTTGATTAAAGTTTCTGCTAAAAATTTACTGCAGAATACAGTTTCAAAATCTTTGATTTCCTTTTCAAACTTAATGTTTCTCTCCTCAATATAATCATGGAGCAAGTCCACGCTTTTATCAATAAGAACTAGGAAATCTACTTTTTCCAGATCACCGAATTGGCTGTTTTCAATTTTCGCAAGTAACAAAAGGTTTTTATTTACCCGTGTCAACCTGGACAATGGGAGTTGAATGCCTTGTATTAAATCAGCATGTTTCTGGGAAAGGTTTTCTTGCTGGAGGAGAATGTCGAGCTTTGATTTTAACAAAGCGATCGGTGTCTGTAGTTCATGAGAAGCATTGGCAACAAAGGATTTTTGCTGGTTATAAGCACTTATACTTTGATTGATAAGGGCACCAATGGTTTGATTCAACTCATTGAACTCTTCAATCTCACTTTCTTCAAAAACCACCTTCTTTCCCTCATTGATGTCAAATGACCTTAACTTTGAGAGGGTGAGGTAAAAGGGTTTCCATACTTTTATCGAAATGCTTTTATTTAAACGAATAAAGCCAAAGACTAGAAGGCCATACATCAGTAAAGTAATTAAACCAATGGCGAAAATTGTTTCATAGGATTCCTCAACATTGGTTTCGACGTTGAGTAAATAAGGCTTTTTATTAATTTCTATTACAGATTGCAATCCTCGAAAACGATCCCATTCCTGTTCATATTCATTGTATTTGGTGATCTCATAGATGCTGTCCGGCTTGGCCTCCAAGTGACTTAGACTCGTAATGGAAGAACTGGGTTGTAAAATATTCCAGGTGTTTAATATGGTTTCTAAATCCTTTTCAGATACATGCACCTGATCAAACCTGTTTTCGATCCGCTCCATAATGATCTCATGATGGTCATCGATTTCGGTAACCCAAATCCAATCTACCACCAGAAAATAACTAGGAATACTAAGAATTAAAATAGCAAGAGAATAAAATGAAAATGCCTTAAAGGTACTGTCCAGAAGTTTATGGTGTTTCCCATTTGTATCCCGTTCCATAGATGGTTTTAAGGTAGCCTCCATAATTTTGTTCATTTAGCTTTTTCTTAAGATTTTTCACATGTGCGTAAACAAAATCAAAGCTATCAAACATGTCCGCTACATCTCCTGACAAATGTTCCGCTAATGCACTTTTGGGCAAAACCCTGTTTTTGTTTCCTATAAAAAATAATAGTAATTGGTATTCCTTTCGGGTAAGAATTATGGGCAGTGAATTTATTGTTACCGCCTTTGAAAGCAGGTCAATTTTTAGCTCGTTAAATTCAATCAAATTTGAAGAATCAAATTGCTTTCTACGTATTACTGAGTGGATTCTAGCCGCCAGTTCGGAGTGATGAAAAGGTTTTGCTAAGTAATCGTCGGCCCCAATATTTAAACCTTTTATTCTGTCTTCCAGCGCATTTTTAGCAGAAATAATGATTACTCCGTCTTGCTTGTTTTGGTTGCGTAATTCCTTTAAAATTTGAAACCCATCCCCTCCTGGTAACATGAGGTCAAGCAGTATACAATCGTACATGTACAAGTTTATTTTTTCTAATGCAGAATTATAATCATAAGCTACTTCGCAAAGGTAATTTCCCGAAGTCAAATAATTGACAATATCTGTAGCCAATTCTTTCTCATCTTCTATTACCAGGATTTTCATGGTTTTAAGATATACATTTATTTTGAAGACATAAAGAAATTACCATAGAACAGAAAAGACGGGCACTTAATCTCCTGTGTATTTATACATTCCCGAAATAGCCTATAAATCAAATGCAATTCTAATTTATGAAGCGATAATCGTTTGGGGATAAAAAAACCGCAATAGTAAGAATGACTATTGCGGTTTCCGGTTTTAAAGTAAAAAAGGGTTTGTATACTATCATGCGATAGGTTTATCTCTCAGCCATGAAAGTAAATTCAATATTTTAATTAAACCTTACGATATCTGCTCCAAGGGCATTTAGTCGTTGATCAATATATTGGTAGCCTCTGTCTATTTGTTCTACGTTGTCGATTATCGATATGCCCTCAGCGGACATGGCAGCAATCAAAAGTGAAACCCCTGCTCGTATGTCTGGCGAAGTCATTCGAATACCCTTTAGTGGATACTTCCTGTCCAGGCCTATTACCGTGGCCCTGTGTGGGTCACATAAGATGATTTGGGCTCCCATGTCGATCAATTTATCAACAAAAAACAACCTGCTTTCAAACATTTTTTGGTGAACCAAAACAGTTCCCTTGGCTTGGGTAGCCACTACCAAAACAATACTTAATAGGTCTGGAGTGAAACCAGGCCAGATTGCATCTGATACGGTCAGTATGGATCCATCAATAAATGTCTCAATCTCGAAATGTTTTCTGGCGGGTATGTATATGTCATCCCCTTTAATTTCAAGCTGAATACCTAATCTCCTGAAAGTGTCAGGAATAATCCCCAATTTATCAACTTGAGCATCTTTGATGGTAATTTCGGATTGGGTCATGGCCGCTAAGCCAATAAAAGATCCAATCTCAATCATGTCAGGTAGCAGGGTATGCGTTGTTCCTTTCAGGCTTTTAACCCCTTCTATATTTAATAGGTTAGAGCCTATACCCGTGATCTTACCGCCCATGCTATTGATCATTAGGCAAAGCTGCTGTATATAAGGTTCACAAGCTGCGTTGTAGATGGTTGTCTTTCCTTCAGCCATTACAGCAGCCATGATGATATTGGCAGTGCCAGTCACAGATGCCTCGTCGAGTAACATGTACGCGCCTTTTAACTTGCTGGCATCAATTTTATAGAGCTCTTTTTTTGCGTCGTAATGGAATTTGGCACCAAGATTTTGGAAACCCGTGAAATGAGTATCCATTCTCCTTCTACCGATTTTATCTCCACCTGGCTTGGAAATCCTTCCTTTTCCAAATCTAGAAAGCAGTGGCCCCAAAAGCATTACAGATCCTCTAAGGCTAGAAGCTTGTTTTAGGTATTCTTCTGTTTCCAGATAGGAAAGATTTATGTTTTTGGCGGTAAAGGAATAACTTTCCGGCCCGCGTTTTTGAACGACTACTCCCATATCAGAGAGTAGTTCAATCAATTTATTAACGTCCCTAATATTGGGGATTTTGTTAATGATGACTTCCTCAGGTGTAAGTAATACGGCACAGAGGATTTGTAAGGCTTCATTTTTTGCGCCTTGAGGAGTGATTTCACCTTTGAGTTTCGTCCCTCCGTTTACCCGGAATGATGCCATTAATTTCTTCTTTTTTTGCTATTTGAACCGTTATTTCTTCTCTTTCCGCCGGAATAATTCCTTCTTCCACCATTGGAGTTGTTGTTTGAAGGAGTAGTAGGAACATTGCTTTTGAAGTCTCTACGCATGCTGGTTTCAAAGAGTCCGTTTTCCCTGACCTTTTCAAGGTCGATATGAAGTTTACCTTTGGAGAGGGTTTTAATGTCATCTATAATAATGGCATCATCAAAGTTTTCTCGGTTCCAGGTAGAATGAAAACTTCTCATCAACTGACCAATATAGATCAATGCGACTTCCTGCTCTTCATCATCTTCAATCTCAATGGCTTTTGCTATGAGCTTTTCAATGTTTCTTCCGTAATGCTTGAAGCGTACTTCTCCCTTTGGGTAGCCTATAGGAAGCGGCTTTTTGCCTAAAAGTTCCTTGGCAGGCATTGGGAAAGGTGCGTCAACTTCAAGTGAGAAATCTGACATTATGTACATGTCATCCCAAAGTTTTTGATCACTTTCGGTTTTTAATAGTGGATTGAGTTGTTTCATCAACTCCACAAGTGCGTATGCATATTCTGTCCTTTTATCCTGTTCGGGAACAGTTTTTACATAATCCACTAATTTTTGGATGTTTTTTCCGTATTCTTTCAAAATAACTTTGTTTTTAGGCTTTTCATTATTTACCATGACACCTGCATTTAAGTTTCCTGAACTTCTGTGAATATACTAAAAAATACGCATTAGTAAGTCCCTGGCACTTCTGGCATCTATGATCGTTCTTTATTCTACTATGCGAAGCTTTGCAAAGCTAAGTAATAATGTTTTATCTCCAAAATGGTCGAAATGAATATGTGCTTTTCTGTTGGTCCCTTCAGTTTCAATGGCGTTGACTTTTCCAAAGCCAAACTTAGGATGTTCTACCTTCATTCCTTCTTGCAAAGCATTGGTATTAGAGGGTTTGAAATCAGGGCCCGGGTCGTGCAATTTCGTGGTAGTACTTCTCATGGCAGGCTTTTTCTTTAAACCTACAAATCCCTGTTTTCCCTCACTCTCTCGGAATGAACTTGAAAGCTTGCTGCTTATTTTTTTATTAACCTTAATAAAAGTAGGATCAATTTCTTCCAAAAACCTGCTGGGCTCACAATTAAGTAACCTACCGTACCTGTATCTGGTGAGCGCATAGCTGAAATAAAGCTTTTCCATGGCTCTTGTGGTGGCTACATAAAACAGCCGCCTTTCTTCCTCCAGATCCTCTCTGCTTTGCATCATCATCTGTGAGGGGAAAAGATCTTCTTCCATTCCTACTACAAAGACATACCTGAACTCCAGCCCTTTGGAGGAATGGATGGTCATCATGGTAACGGCGTCTTGGTCGTTTTTGTTCTGGTCTTCATCTGTTAGCAAGGCGATTTCCTGAAGAAATGCACCTAAGGATTTGTCTTCATTCTCATCATTGTCCACATATTCCTTGATGGCGTTGAGTAATTCCTGAACGTTTTCATACCTATTTAACCCCTCTATTGTTTTGTCTTCATAAAGGTCTCGCAATAATCCAGATTGTTTGGCGATAGAAGTTGCCGCTTCAAAGGCATCCTTTCTTTCTATCTCCATTTTAAAACTGTTGATCATTGTGCAGAAGTCGGAAACTGCATTGGCACCTCTTCCTGATAGGAAGCTTTGGCTATTTGTAAGCACTTTCCACAATGAAATATCATGCTCATAGGCCCCAAGCAATAGCTTTTCAACGCTGGTATTGCCAATCCCTCTCTTAGGGTAATTGATAATTCTTTTGAAGGCCTCTTCGTCTTCTTGATTGACTACATACCTAAAATAGCCCATCAAGTCTTTGATCTCCTTTCTCTGGTAAAAGGAAAGGCCCCCAATGATTCTATAGGCAATCCCTGATTTTCTTAGGGCTTCCTCCATGGACCTTGATTGGGAGTTGGTCCGGTATAATATAGCAAAATCGCTATTGCTTAACTGCTTGTTGTTTTTCTCTTCAAAAATTGTCGCTGCAACCATTCTGCCTTCTTCATTGTCAGAAGAGGCTTTCATAAGTTCTATCAGGTCTCCTGAATCATTATGTGTCCAGACATTCTTTTGCAGCTGTGACTTGTTTTTGGCTATGATGGAATTGGCTGTTTCTACGATGTTTTTTGTGGACCGGTAGTTCTGTTCCAGTTTGACCACAAATAAATCAGGATAGTCCTTTTCAAAATTGAGGATGTTCTGAATATCAGCCCCTCTAAAAGCGTAGATACTTTGAGCGTCGTCACCTACTACGCAGATGTTTTGGTGAACAGCCGCCAGCTTCTTAGTGATAAGGTATTGGGATAGGTTGGTATCCTGAAACTCATCTACCATTACGTATCTAAATCGCTGTTGGTATTTGTACAAAACATCAGGATGATCGCGAAACAGAATATTGGTATTGAATAGCAGGTCATCAAAATCCATTGCTGAAGATCTAAACAACCTGTTTTGGTAAGTTTTGTAGATGCCCCCCATTTTGGGTTTCATGGCTGCTTCATCGTCTGCTGCTATATACGGGTCATTAAGGTAAGCTTCCCATCCTATTAGCCTGTTTTTGGCACCAGAGATTCTTGATAGAACGGTGTTGGCTTTGTAGACCTTATCGTCCAGTTTCATTTCCCTTACAATGGACCTGATGAGAGATTTACTGTCATCGCTGTCGTAAATAGTGAAATTACTGGGGTAGCCTAATTTTTCAGCCTCTACTCTCAAGATTTTGGCAAACACAGAGTGAAAAGTCCCCATCCAGGTGTTTCTCGCTTCCAATCCTATGAGTCTTTCAATTCGCTGCTTCATTTCACTCGCCGCTTTATTGGTAAACGTGAGTGAAAGTATTTGAAATGCATCCACCTTTTTATGGCGGATTAAATGGGCAATCCTATAGGTTAGTACCCTTGTCTTACCTGACCCTGCTCCAGCAATAATCATAACTGGACCATCTGTTTTTTCTACAGCTTCCAATTGAGGAGGGTTGAGGGTGGCTAAATAATCCATATAATATTCGATTTTCTGTATTCAGAGCGGCAGTAATAACTGGCTCAAAGTTATCAATTCTTTTCCAGCATACGCCTTGTTACTCTTTTAATGTCTTTATTTTTAAACTGCAGAGATAAGATAATGGTTTTTTGTCTTTAATCCACGTCTCTGTTTTTATTAAACAGGCAAATTGTTTTGTCCTGTTTTCCTTTAATTTACTAAGGAAGGCTTCTTTTGTTTCCACCTATTATGGGACCAAAGGTAAAGTGAAGGACAGTCTCTGATGTTGTTTTCAAGGTGAAAAATAAATTTATCTGTAATGGAATGGGGTGAATCATCGGTATAGGGAGGGAGGGCTATTTCCTGGTATTCAAAAATATAATGTCCCCTTTTGGGTTTGCTGGTATGAGCGTAAATCACTCTGCAGTTGAATTTTTTCGCTAATTTTTCACCGCCTTCGAAAAATGCGGTTTCCCTATTCATAAATTCTGTCCAGTATCTAATATCCGACAGGTTAGGTCTTTGGTCTGCTGCAAGTACCATGAGCCGGGGCTGGTTTCGTTGTCTTAAAAAGGCCCGTTGAAATGATTTTCGTTCAGTAAGCATGGCTCCAAATCTGCAGCGAATGGATTTCATTACTTTTTCAAAAAATGGTTGACTCAATTTGGTGTAAACTGTTTCGCATTTACTGGAAATTTTTGAAGAAACAGCTACTAAATGTCCTTCCCAGTTGAAAAAGTGACCGCACATGCCGATTACTATTTCCCCATTGTCTACCTTGTCAAAGACCAAATTAGTGTTTTTTGCTACAAACCTTCGGCTCAATTCTTTTTCGCTCATTGTCAATAGTTTGACAGTTTCGGCCATTGAATCAGTGAAATTTCTATAAAATTTTCGTGCAATGGACTTTACCTCATTATCGCTTTTTTCTGGGAAGGCATGCTTGATATTACTGAGTACAATTTTTTTTCTATACCCCAATACATAATAGGCCAAAAGGTATAATAGGTCAGAAAAAATAAATAAGACTTCCAATGGTAGTTTGGAAAACAGCCGAAATAAGAGCATATTACTATCTGCGAGATTTAATGGGAATTCATCGTGGGTCAAAATAATGAAATAATAGCGACTTTCTTGAGGAAAATTAGTTATAAATAAACCCAATTAGTAATTTTATGGTCTATGTCCGAAGTACAAAGAAAAAAATATTCTGATAAAGATAAAAATAACATATTTGACCATGAATTCATGCCTCATATAGACTCTATGTACAATTTTGCGTACAGGTTGACTTTTGATGAGGATGATGCCAAAGATTTGGTACAGGATACCTACCTTAAGGCTTATAGGTTTATTAATTCTTTTGAGAAAGGGACCAATGCGAAAGCTTGGCTATTTAGAATATTGAAAAATAGCTTTATCAATGAATATCGGAAGAAGAGTAAGCAACCCGCTAAGGTAGATTATCAGGAGGTGGAAACTTATTATAACTCTGATAATGTTGACTATAGTATGACCTCTGATCTGAGAGTGGATGCAGTCAAGGACATGTTGGGCGATGAGATATCAAATGCGCTCAATAGTCTTGCTGTAGATTTCAGGACGGTGATTATACTTTGCGATTTGGAAGGGTTTACTTATGAAGAGATGGCAAAGATATTGGACATCCCTATAGGTACTGTCAGATCAAGACTTCATAGGGCAAGGAACCTTTTAAAGGATAAACTTCGTTCTTATGCTGAAAATATGGGTTATGATACTGAAGAAGAATAAAAATAGCATCGAAAATACTTAAAATGGACAAGAATCTAAACACATCCAGCGAAAGAAAGCAAAACTGTAGCGATGAAAATAAATGCTTTGAACTATTAGAAAGCATTTTGGATGGAGAGGGAGCGGTTGGTTCAAAGGAGATGCTAAATGAAAAATTAGCAAAATGTCAACCTTGTTTTGAGCATTACCATTTGGAAAAAGTTATCAAAGAGATTTTGCAAAATAAGTGTACCAAGCAGATGGTTCCCTCTGAATTGGCAGCCACCATCAGGCAGAAAATTCAGGAATTAAAATAAGGTATATGTCTCAGGGAAAAGTAATTATTTTTTCAGCTCCCTCCGGATCTGGTAAAACAACTATAGTAAAGCATCTGTTAGAGTATGAGCCACTTCTTGGTTTTTCTATTTCGGCTTGTACCAGAGACAAGCGAGGAAGGGAAGAGGAGAATGGTAAAGACTACTACTTTTTATCACCCGATGAATTTAGAGAAAAGATCAATCAGAATGCCTTTATTGAATGGGAAGAAGTCTATGCAGGCAACTTCTATGGAACCCTAAAAGAAGAAATTGATAGAATTTGGGCCCAAGGAAGGCATGTGATTTTTGATGTTGATGTAAAGGGAGGAATAAATCTTAAAAATTATTTTGGAGACAAAGCCCTTTCCATTTTCGTAAAAGTCCCTTCTATGGAGGATTTGGCCCAAAGGCTGCGTGACAGAGGGACAGAATCTGAAGAAAGTCTTTCCAGGAGGATTTATAAAGCCAAATTTGAAATGGGGTTTGAAAAAGAATTCGACGTTGTCCTTGTCAATGAAGACTTGGAGCGCTCTTTCAAAGAAGCTGAAAAATTGGTAAAGGATTTTATAAATAAATAGCCGTTTTGAAAGTAGGGTTGTATTTTGGATCATTTAATCCAATTCATGTTGGTCATCTGATCATTGCTGATACCATGCAGGATCAAACAGACTTGGATGAGGTTTGGTTTATTGTGTCTCCACAAAATCCATTGAAATCAAGCAGGTCCCTGTTACATGAGTTTGATAGACTCAAGATGGTGGAGCTTGCCACAGCCGATCATTTTAAATTTAAAGTAAAGGATGTGGAATTTCATATGCCTAGGCCTAGTTATACCATTGACACCCTTACTTACCTTTCCGAGCAATATCCTTCTCATGAATTTTCTCTTATTCTGGGAGGAGATAACCTGAATCATTTTCACAAGTGGAAGAACAGTGAGGAGTTACTAAACCAATACAAGATTTACGTTTACCCCCGTCCGGGAAAAAACAAATCGGTAGACCATAAAAATATTGAATTTGTGGAGGCACCTCTACTAGATATATCTGCGACATTTATCCGCAAAACAATAAGTAAAGGTGGCTCCGTTAAATACTTGCTACACCCGCATGTAATGGATTATATACGGGATAAAAAATTCTTCATTTAAATTCTTGTATTAAAACTTATTCTTTTCTGGTCTTTATTTTTTGATTGATCAAATTGGCTACTCCTTTTCCTTGCTTTACCCCATTGTCAATGGCTGGAAGATAATGAATTCCTCCATAAAAACGACTGATAGCCGCCTCCTCGGAGGCAATGCGGAAAGAGTCAAATTCTCTTACCCCAAGTCCAAATTTTATTTCTGTGGAATCAACAAAATGAAAAGGTTCACCTAATAATCTTGTCAAAGCCTCGGCAGCAGCACTAGACACTACGCTATGCCCACTAGTGTATTCAGGGAAGGGAGGGGTTTGTAATAATGGTAACCAATTTTTGTCCATATAAAGGTTAATATAGGTTTCTGGCCTAATCAGTGAGCTTCGGTATTTTTCATCCCAACAAGAGATAAAACCATCAAATAGGTAAATAGAGGTAGTCACCATGGTTTCAGCCACTCCTTTCCAATCTAAACCTTTGTTTTTCACTGCAATCCCTGCAATACCCATCCAGTGGCCTCCAGGAGTGATTTTCTTTTCGGCAAACATTACATGACCTTTCACATTCATTTTATAAGGATTACAATCCCAAAAGAAAGCGATTTCTTCTTCTTCCGAATTTATATTTATCCGAGCATCCATTACCGCTTTGGCATCAATGTAAAAGGTGCTTGATGGAATAGTGTCAAATGCCGGCGGTGCATCGGGTGCAAATTGGCTTGCAGAGTCAAGGAAAAATGGCCTTATTTTATTCCAATGTGGTTCTATGGCCTCTATATAGGCAGGAGGGGTAGGTTTCCAAGTTCCTAAGTCATTTTTTACATTATATTTCCCAAAAGAACGGCTTTGGTGGTAATTGTCTTCTGAAGCGTAAGCCATGATTTCATCTGCTACAGCATCGCCTAATTCTATTGAAGCCTGAAATTCTTTTTCTGGCATCCCGGCATCTTTTAATTCTTTATACAAGGCATCTCGCTGACCTGTAAGGAATTGCTCTGAGAATGTTAATTGAATGGCAATCTTGTAATAGGCAGCTAAACTTGCTAGTTGAAAGTTTGCCTCTGAATAGTTGGAGGGGTTTATTGAAAGTGGTTTTGAACCATTCATTTGCCCCATTAGAGAATTGTATTGATCAGGGGCTTCAAGTGCAGCCGTTTCGTAGGCAGCTATAGAAGGGTAGGCATAAACCCGACTCGCTACCGGTGGTGAGAAAATATCATGAACCAGTGTTTCTGTCAAACTTTCATTGGCTTCAATCAGGTAATAACTTTCCGTCAAAAGCTTTTTATAGTTGTCACTTTTATTACATGAACCCAGTAAAAATAGGAACACAAAACCCAGCCCTAAAAGGCGGGTTTTTAAAAAAGGTGTTGTATTTAATGATGCCATAATTGTAATGATGATAAAAGTGATTTTATTACTTATTTATTAATTATTCGAATTTTCTATGTGTTTCTCATAGCTGCTAATGACCCAATTGCCGACTTCCTTGCCTTGATCCTGCCCTCTGGTGATGGCGTCCATATAGTGTATGCCTCCATATAATCTGGAGATGCTTGCCTCTTCCGATGCATGCATAAATGAGGTGTAACTTCTACTGCCCAAACCGTATTGCTCCTCTACAGTATCTGTATACTTGTAATTTTCACCAAAAAAGTGAGTGAGAATGACAGCTGAAGTGGTTGATATAGTCGAATGTCCGCTAAGGTATTCTGGAAAAGGTGGTGTTTGAAGCATGGGCCGGTAGTTGGGGTCTATGTACTTGCGGATGGCTGTTTCAGGTCTTATCCTGTCACTCCTGTACTTTTCATCCCAACAACTAATAAATCCATCCATTAAGCCGATAGCTACCAGAGAGTTGATTTTTAAAGTTTCATAAAAATCCAAGTTTGATTGCTGGCAAGCAATTGCGGTGATGCCCATCCAATGCCCGCCAGGGGAGATCTGTTTGATTCCTACCATAAGGTGTCCTGTTTCCTCCAAAGCGAATGGATTACAATCCCAGAACCCTGCGATTTCTCGTTGTACTTGGTTCATTTCTAGAGAATAAACCTCCTGCATCAAAGCATAAAATTCCGAGTTAAGATCTGTAGAAAATGGTACTGGGGGTAAGGGCTTGAACTGGTCGGCCGCTTTTAAGGTAAATGGCCTGATCGTATTAAAATAGGGCTCTACCGGGGCAAAATATCCAGGTGGGGTAGGGTACCAATTTCCTTCTCCTTCTGAAGGTTGATACCTAGGGTAATTGCTTATATCCCGGTATTTGTCTTTCTGCGCATAGTTTAAGATTTGTTCACTGATTTCTGTTGCATATTGTTCTGCAGCAGAAATCTCTTCTTTTGAATAGCCCCATACTGTACATGAATCAGAGATGGATTGCTTTAATGACTCTAGCTCAGATCCAGAAGGTTGCATGGCAGCTGCCGTTTGAAGCATGGCAAATAGTGCGCTTATTTCTATGGAAGGGCTTTCTTTTTCAGGGATTGTTATTAGAGGAAGTTCATTTAAAAGCCCAGCAAATGATGGGTAATCTTTATTCTTACTTGCAATGGTTTCGTAGCCAGAAAGACAAGCATATCCATAAAACCTTGCTGCTAAGGGAGGGTTGGTGATGTCGTGAACCATCAATTCAGTCATTTTCTCAGTGATCCATGCGATGCTTTTAGCAGGAATTTCCTGTTTGGGTAGAGGCCCTTGGCAGGAATTTAATGCCAGCAAGCCTGTTAGGACGAAAACAAATGTAATGTATGTCTTTAAGGAATTCATTTGAAGTATGTTTAATTTTGCCCCGCTTGGTAAGCTTTTATCGTTTTTTGATTCATGCCAAATAGGAGTAGGTCATCAATTGCTAAAATACTTCGAACATCTCCTTTTAAATCTAAACCTGAAAACCGTTGAGGGAGGTATTCAAAACTGCCTTTGCCATCGCCTAAGAATACCAGGCCATGGTTGGCATCATATTTACCAAAGCGGAGACGGGCATTGGAAATATTTCCTGTCAGAATCAAATCCAAATGACCATCCTTGTTAATGTCCAAGCTTTCTATGGCAAATACAGGAGATATTTGAGCTTCCGAAGGTAGGATAGTTTTTTGAAATCCTTCTTTATTGTTAAGAAAAAGGCTTGTTTCCAATAAGGTTGCCTTGAAGTATCCTGCATTTTCCAATTCCTCTTTGCTGAAAATATTTTCTAATCCAGCTTCAGCATAAGTTTCATAATCCGTAAAACGGGTACGGATCATGGAGATTTGATCCAGAAGCTCATCTCTTGTAAGGAAAGGATAAGTATTTCCCTGAATGTAAAAACTCAAAATGGGATCTATTGCTCCATTATTATCAAAATCTTTGTAATGCATTTCCGCAGGTTCCTCGGGACTAACTTTCACTTGGCTATTTAAGCCTTGGTTGCCGACTATAATATCTGGTCTGCCGTCTGAATTCAGGTCTGAGATGTGGAGACTATTCCACCAGCCACTATATTCTTGTTTAAAATAGTCTGCACTGACATTGTGAAGGTTTTGACCATCATTTTCAAATACGGTAAGAGGTAACCATTCTCCGGTTACAATCAATTCTGCATTGCCGTTTCCATTCAAATCTACCCATTCTGCATCGGTAATCAGACCAAGACTCCTAAGGTCTTTGCTCCATTGCTCCGTCTTATCCTGAAAAAGGCCTTTTCCATTATTTATTAGGAGGTAACTTTTTGGAATTTCAGGGTAGCGGCCTGGAATCACTCTACTACCTACAAATAAATCCGGAAAGCCATCATTATTAAGGTCATTTAGGGCTACTGTCCCGGTGCTGTTAAGCATTGTTGGAAGGGCTTCTTTATTTCTGGTCAAGTTCCCCTTTCCGTCACTTAGATATAATCTGTCCTGTAGGCGTTCGTCTGTTGGGAGGAAATCCCCATACCCTCCACTAGCCACATACAAATCAATGTTTCCATCTCCGTTAAAATCAGCCCATATGGCATCGGTGTCTTGGTGATCTCGGTCAGTTTCAAAGGCTGGTGTTTTCTTTTCTTTGAAAACACCTTTCTGCTGTTGCATCCACAATCGGCCTGATTCGCCGGCTTGTCCTCCGATAAAAATGTCCTCCAAGCCATCATTATTGATGTCAGCCTTGACCATCACCGGCCCCGAGAAAGATATTGGGTTTACCATTAGTGGCTGCCTTTTGAAATCATTGGTTGATTTCGAAATGGGTTTATAGTCAATAGGGGAAGGGATTTCAGCTAACAAAGTTAGTGTCTTTTCCTGCTTATATACTTTGTCATCCGCATTTTGCTGAGCGAGGGTGAGGGTTTGGTTTGCTTTAATGTTTTGTAGGCGCTCTACTTGACCACCTGGCCATAGAATTTCCAAAGAATCTATACTGTTAGTTGTTCCTAAGCCAAAATGTAGGGTTGGACTCACGGAAGATTGGTAGCCTCTGACAGGCATTTGCTCCTGCTGTTGCAATTCACCATTGGTATAAATACGTATTCTTGCGCCTATGCCAAAGCTGTTTTTACGGTCACCTTTTAAATCTACCTTTAAATAATTTTTACTGGCAAGGCTATCCGCGTTGTTTCTATAAATAGAAGCTGGATGATTGACGTTATTGGTTATCAGGTCCAGATCTCCGTCGTTGTCCAGGTCAGCGTAAGCTGCGCCATTCGTGTTTATTTTTTGATCGAAGCCCCAGGTTTCCACTTTTTCCTCAAACTGCCAGCCGTTTAGGTTTTTGTAGATGTAGTTATGCAGATCTGAGGAGGGCATTTGATGGACTAAATCTAGGATGTTCTCCCTTCTAAGTCCGTTTTTATTGTTTTTTAGGTAATCGGCCATGAATTTCAGGAAGTCCTGATTGGTGTAATCTCTGGCATAACCATTGGTGACGAATAAATCTTTTAATCCATCATTGTCAAAATCAGCAAACAAGGCAGACCAGCTCCAGTCTGTATTTGATACGCCTGCCATTTGTCCAATTTCACTAAAATCCCCATTGCCATTGTTAATGTGCAACATGTTGCGCATGTATTGGTGATGAAAACCCATTTTTAGACCGAACTCAAATTTTTCGTAGTTGTCTGGAGCCATTAAAAGCTTTTGCCTTTTATTGTCTTCAGGTAACATATCTAAAGTGAAAATGTCTGCATGGCCATCGTTGTTAATGTCTGCAATGTCATTTCCCATAGAAAAGTGAGAAATATGTCCCAAAGCATTGTCAATATTGTTTGTAAAGGTTCCGTCACCATTATTAAGATACAAATAGTCAGGAACTGTATAATCATTACTGATATAAATGTCTTGGCAGCCATCACCATTGATGTCTGCTATTCCGGCTCCTAGGCCATAGGATAAAGCCACCTTTAAAATTCCCGCCTTTTCTGTAACCTCTGTAAAAATTTCTCCATCATTTCTGAAAAGTTGAGGGCCGGCGGGGTCTGTTTTTCTCAAAATTTCTGTGGTATTGGCTTCATCCAACACGGGTAGCGATTTAGGATTGTGGTTAAGTAGAAAAAGGTCCAGATCGCCATCATTGTCATAGTCAAAGAAACTGGCCTGAGTACTTGTGGCCTCACTATCTACCCCATAATGGGATGCCATTTCTTTAAAAGAAGGCAAATTGTTTTCATTATTCCCCTGGTTGATGTAAAGTTCATTTCTTCTTTTTTCAGGTGGTAAGCTGCCCGAATAGCAAACATAGATATCCAAAAGGCCATCCCCATTTACATCAGCCATGGCTGTTCCTGTTTTCCAGGGAGCAGCTCTGGTGGCCAACCCTGCCTGAGCTGTAATGTCCTCAAATTGCATGTTTCCTTTGTTGAGGTAGAGCCGATTTTCAACCATATTTCCAGAAAAATACAGGTCCTCCAATCCATCCCCATTAAGATCCCCAACAGCTACTCCTCCGCCATTATAAAAATATTCATACATGAGTATGTTAGTGTTCAATCCCTCAGTAAGTGTATTCTCAAACATCACCCCAGATTCCTGAGGGGTTAAAAGCGTAAATTGCTTTAATTCATTCGTTTCAATGGATACCTTTTGACAGCCAATCAATACCAATAGAGGGAGAATAAACTGTATTTTACTGCGTAGAATATTGGACATAGGGATGATAAGATGGAGAGACAAATATAATGAGTTTTGACAGCTTCTCCTTATAAAGGCTGGGCTTATCTGTTAAATTTAGATTTATAATTCAAGCTTAAATACCCATTTCTAATTGTTAATGGGGGTAAGGCTTGTATTAACCCGAAATATGCAATAGACATACATAATCCGGGATTAATCACAATAGGAAAGGATCTGAGCCTGTCTTTTTTTATGAGTAGCTTTTCTGCCTAAATTAAGGTTGGAGGATTATTAGTAATCCTGATTTTTGATTTTAAGATAATCAAAAAAAGAGCGATCAAGTGACCGCTCTTTTATATTGTTTAAATTAGAAAGTTTTAATCTTCGTATCCTGGGTTTTGGATAAGTTCTCTGTTCCGCTGCATTTCATCAAAGTTAATTGGCATAAAATACATTTTATCCAACCAGAGTCGGTTTTCCTTACCTGGATCTATGTCGATCACCTCATAGGAATAATCGTAATTTTCAGTATTGTAACTGTAAATTTCAACATTTTTCCCGGATTTTAGTGTGCCAACTATATTGATTCCATTAGGTTGTCTTCCCAGGGTTTCTGGTGCAATCATCCAGCGTCTTGCATCATAGTAACGCTGTTCTTCATTGACCATCTCTTTTCGTTTTTCATCGATAAGAGCTTCCATTAATTCTTCACCTGAAGCGGTCAGAGCCGGTAGGCCTGCTCTAAATCTGATTTTATTTAACCACATTCTCGCTTCTTCGTCATTGCCAAGGGCAATGTTGGCTTCCGCATAGTTAAATACAACCTCGGTAAATCTAATGTTTGGCCAAGGAATTTCTTGCCAGGTATTCTGGTCTACGAAATTTGGATCTGGCTCAATAAATTTACGGATATAATAGCCTGTATAACTACCATTCCAATCTTCAATGGGACTGTTTCTGGTGTCAAGGCCAAAGTGAGTAACTTTTTGACCTTCGCTATTAACTACCTCGTAGGTTCCTGTTTGGATTTGTCCCAGTGGATCCCTTGCCTGATTGGCAGAAGAACGTGGCTTCCAAGGAGCTCCTTCGAAAAGGAAGGTAGCGTAGAATCTAGGTTCACGGTTTTCATAAGGCGCACTTGCATGCTCATCATCAGCCCAGTCAAAGTCAGAACCATCCATCATTTGATAGTCATCGATTAGTAGCTGTACAGGCGTGTTTCCTGCCCAGTTATTGTATCCATTAGGGCCATTGTGGAGACCATGACGTCCACCAGTTTCTGGCTTTTGAGCCAAGAAATACCTTCCGAAGATCATTTCATTCTCTCCACCATTCCTTGAAAGTGAATTGTTCATATAGGTCTGTATGGCTTCTTCCCGAGGCAAAGGCGCAGACAAATCAAGCATGTTTCCACTAGTTTTGTCAAGTACCGCTTTGGCCGCTGCTGCTGCCTGTTGGTATCTCTCTGTCTGGCTACCACTTGTGTAGCCAATCAGTTCCTTATTCTGGTAAGCTGAAATAACTGAGGATTTTGAAGAAGCTGCTGCCATGTCATGCAAGTCAGATGCTGCATAAATCAATACCCTTGATTTCAAGGCAAGCGCTGCAATTTCATTGGCCCTACCTCTGGTGAGGTCTTTTCCTGCCAATAAAGTAGCCGCTTTGTCTAGGTCAGCGACGATAAAATCTACCACCTCTTCATAGCTGTTTCTCGGAAGTTCGTAAGTTTCCTCCTCCAATGTAAAGGTTTTGTTGGCAATCGGTATACCTCCAAAGTTCCTTAATAATTGGTGGTGAAAGTAGGCCCTCATAAAGTGAGCTTCACCTAGTAATCGATCTGCTATACCTCCATCATTAGAAAAAGAAGGGCTGGTAAGGTTGTCGATGGCGATGTTGGTCGCTCTTAAATTACTGTATAAGTCGGGCCAGTTCCTCGTGTAATCCATCCAACCTGGTTCTTGTGGATTAGATCTTGCTTCAGTTACTGTGGTGATATTTCTACCTGGATGGGTGAAAATGGCTTCATCGGTTAATGAGGCCAATGCTTGCTCGCTAAATCCGCCCTGACCTAAACCTCGGTAAAGGTCAGTCACAAAAGCTTCTGCAAGCCCTGGATCTGTCCATACGGCAGATTCAGAAACTTCTCCTTGGGGCGGTGCATTTAAAAACTCTTCATCGCAAGAAAAATTGAGAAAAGAGATCGTTAATGCCAACCCTAGATATTTTATATTTTTCATCATATTCAATGTTTTAGGATTTAGAATGTTACAGACAGACCTGCGTTGATTACTCTTGCTTGAGGGTAATATTGTCCTGTAGCGTTGTCAGATTCAGGATCATAGACTTTTAATTTATCCCAAGTAACGAGATTTAGTCCATTGGCATAGAACCTTAAATTGCTGATGCCAAACCTTTCTCCAAATTGCTGAGGAACAGTATAGCCTATTTCGAAGTTCTTCAATCGAATATAGTCTGAGCTTCTGTACCAAAAATCATTTCCATTGGAATAATACTGGTCACTTCTGTTGGCAATTCTAGGATATTCAGTACTCTCATTGTCTATGGTCCACCTGTTTTCATAAAATTCTAACAGATAATTACCAATGTTTCCTGATTCTCCAAGGCTTACCTGTGCAATTGCCCCGGCTGCTCCTTGAAACAAAATTGCTAAGTCAAAGTTTTTGTAAGAGGCGTTAATATTGACACCGCCCTGAAACCTTGGGATATTGTTTTTATCAAGTCTTACCCTGTCTAGAGGAGTGATAGAACCATCACCATCATAATCTACAAACTTCATATCGCCTGGACGAAGGTTGTTGGTAATATCAGAATAATCTAAAGTTTCTGCATCTATAGCGGCTTGGTTAGGGAATACTCCATCATACAAGTAAACTGGGTTTGGAGTGTTCATTGGCTTTCCGGTAGAAAGCTGCCATGCCGGTGCTCCTGGAGGCTCATCCCAGAATAGGATCTTGTTTTTGGCATAACCACCATTGGCACTGATGCTATAGGAGAGGTCTCCTTTTTGTCCTCTGTAACCAATGTTTAGATCAAAACCTTTGTTTTCTACTTCTCCGATATTCTCAGCAGGCAATAAAGAAGCTAATCCACTTGACTGAGGTACTGAAGCGTTCTTTCTCCAAAGGATATTGGTACGCTTGTTATAGAAATAATCGAATTCAAAGAAAACTTTGCCTTGATACATTTGGCCTTCTATACCAATATTAGAATTGTTTGCTACCTCCCAAGTAATGGCATTGTTTGGAACCCTTGTTTCGTACAAGGTTTTGGCTTCTGTATTTTCTAATATCTGACTTCTGAAACCATAAGTGGCTAGGAATTGGTATTCCTGTAAGGATCCATCGTAATAGATTTGGTCATTACCCATTTGTCCCCAAGAACCTCTGACTTTAAAGAAATCCATGGCTGAAATATTGTTTTTCCAAAAGCTTTCTTCAGATACTACCCAACCAGCCATTACGCCTGGAAAGAAACCGAATCTAGAGGCTTCAGGGAAAATGTAAGAGCCGTCATATCTCCAAAGAAATTCAAAAAGGTATTTTTCTTGGTAGTTATAGGCTACCCTACCGAAGTAATTTAAACGACCTCTGGTGAAAGCACCACCTCCGTTGTCTTTTTCAGAGTCTCCACCGGCAAACATCTGATCAATGGCAGGTGAAATAAAGTACCTTCTGTAGGCAAAGAAGTCATTGCCTTCTACGGTTTCTTTGTTGACACCGGCCAATGCATTGAAGCCATGGTCTCCAATTTTCTTTTCGTAAGTAAGCAAACCACCTAATAGTATGTTTAGCTGATTAATGTTGGTTTGTCTTAATCTAGGCTCAGCAGGTCCCCTTTGACTTGGAACCAAGATAGGAGTTACTCCATCTGCCTCAAAACCATTGCCTCTTTGGTACAGCGTCCAAGGGGTTTCCCATCTTTTCTGTAATCTGCTAAGGTTGTCAACTGCTGCAGTTCCTTGAAATTTCAACCCTTCTATTCCAGGTATTTTAATGTTCAATGCACCGTTGGTTTGGAAATAGTTTCTGGTATCTCTGTCATAACCAGTGGCATTGGTAGTGATCACTACTGGGTTTTCACCGTTTTCAATATCTGGACCAGGTCTGCCGTCAGGCCAGTAAGCTGGCTCATGTGGTTTTCCCCTCATTTGCATTCTGAAAATAGCTCCTGCTCCTCTTGTAGGGAAGAAACGGTATTCTTGACGTGCCAATACTCCTATTTGCAGATCGATGTATTCATTGATCTTTGCATCAAGGTTGATTCGCATGTCATATTGCTTAAACCCTGTCGCGGAGTTTTTATAATAGGCATCCTGATTTTGGTAACCCAATGAAGCCATGTATCTCAAACCTTCGGAACCACCATTCAGTTGAAGGTTGTGCCTTGTTTGAGGAGACCATGTTTTTAAAGTTTCACCATACCAGTCAGTATTGGGGTAGTTCCATGGGTCAGTACCTGCCCTATGCAAAGCCAATGCTTCTGGACTAAATGGGGCAGTTCTTTCCTGTCCACCCTGTGTTAAATAAGTGCCAGTAGACCGATAGGCGTCTGTAGCAGCTCGCCATTCGTTGGTAGGTAATTCATAAACATTCAGGTCATTTAACATTTCGCCGTATTGTGCGGCATCAGACAATTTAGGTATAGTGGTAGGTTGAGCAAAACCCTGATTGAACTGGTAAGTAAGTTCTGGTTTGCCTTCTTTACCTCTTTTGGTTGTAACCAGAATAACACCATTCGCTGCCCTTGCACCGTAAATGGCTGCCGAGGCATCCTTCAAAACGGAGATGGTCTCAATGTCATTAGGGTTTAATCGGTCAATACCACCAGCTCTAGCGGGAATACCATCAATCACAATCAGTGCGTCGTTGTTTCCAAGGGTGTTGGATCCACGAATTCTAATTCCAGCACCGTCATAGCCTGGTTCACCACTTCTATTGACAGCAATTACCCCAGACATTCTACCTGCGATTGAGTTAGAAAGATTCATGGCGGGTGATTTTACCAGATCAGCACCCTTAACAGTGGCTACGGAGCCTGTTATGGTTTCTTTTTTCTGTTCGCCATACCCAACTACAATTACTTCACTCAATGACTGCATGTCTGGTTGTAGGGTGATGTCAATCGTACTTTGGTTATTTACCGTCACTTCTTGACTTTCAAAACCAACGAAAGAATAAACGATTGTTTGATCGCTTTCTTGAAGTGAGATAGAATATTTGCCATCAATATCAGTAACAGCACCTCTTACGGTACCTTTTACCAATACTGACACACCCGGTAAAGGGAGGTCATCCTCTCCTGAAATGACTGTCCCTGTCACTTCCCTGGATTGGGCATGCAATGTTAGGCTGCTTGCTAAAAGCAAGGCCAGACCTAGCAAAAACAATTTTGTTTTGGGTAAATAGTTTTGCATTCTTTATTTAGTTAGGTTAAAAATAATTATGTTAATGTTAAATCGACACTTTAAAGTTGATGGTAATTTTTAATATAAACAATAGGATGCTGTAGCTGCGTTTTTAGCTGGTATTTCTTAATGTTAATATTGCACGATTATTCTATTGAAGTGTTAAAAATACTGTTAATTAAATATTTTATCTGTATTATAATGACCAAAAAATTATTAAAACTATAAATAGGGATTCTGTGATAAAATATAATAAAAGTAAGAGCTAAATGCTGATTAAGGTTTATTTATGGTTTGAAAGGTAAATTAGCTTTGTTTTTAGGTTTCTGTTACCAAAAAGTACGTCTGCTGAACAATAAATTCTATCGTATATCACAAGAGTTCCTATGTGATTGCGCTTAAATTTTGATTTATTTGAAATTGGGTTTGGCTTTGTTTTACTATTTCAATTTATTAATTGTCAAATAAACACTTTGTTTATTAGCTAAGCCTTCTAACAGTAGGTTTATTGGATGTGCTTTCAGAGCCTATTGGTCAGGTTTTTTATCTCCTGCTATTTGCTTATATTTGCCTTATAAGGTTTAATACAGAAAAGAATAGTCGGCTTATGGCTGCCTGTTCTTTATTTCTTTTTAAGCTTATCTAAAATCCCGAAAGGAATTTTTCCATCTTGCAGCTCCTGCTTTTCCAAATGATCAATTCTTTTCTTGTCAAGCTGTATTTATTGGTCAACCAATTCAAATAGGCCTTTGGGCTCAAATTATTAATCCTCTGGTTCAAGCTTTGTTAAGGCAATTTCTTTAAAGAGCAATCAAAGCTCATTGAAATATTTTAAAAATAGAATCCCCTTCTTTTTAAAGAAAAACCCTATGATAAGATTTCTTTATTCAACCCGGATTATGTAATAGGATTTCTCCGCCCTGACAATGGTCAGGGGTGAAGCCTGTCCCGTGTTTACGGGAAGTGTTTCAATCGCTAGAAAATCAGACTGTTTGGAGATTTTAGCATAGCACCCCTATGGTGAAATTGAAAACAGCAACGAAGTGGCTGATTTTAAAGCGATTTCAGCACGTAATAGAATGTCTATTGCATATTTCGGGTTCAAGATGAGATCCCATAATGTATTAGAAAGACGGATGATTATTGCGGATTAAAATAGAATACTGTTTCCCCTTATAGAGAAAAAAATTGTAAGGGTTAGAATTCGAAAGCGATTAAAAAATAAAAAGCCCTGACATTTTGAAAATGCAGGGCTTAGGTTTTTATCCTGTTGTTAGGCTATTAGATTTTCATGATCTCTTCTTCCTTTTTACTAAAAAGCTCATCTATTTTAGTGGAATGTTGGTCCGTCATTTTTTGAACAGTGTCTTCAGCTCTCTTGACCTCATCTTCTGATGCGCCTTCTTTCTGAAGCTTTTTCAAACCTACATTGGTGTCTTTTCTAATGGTTCTGATGCTTATTTTACCATTTTCGCATTCATTCTTAACCTGTTTTACCAGTGTTTTTCTTCGTTCCTCAGTAAGTGGTGGCACGGTCAATAAAACCATTTCTCCATTGTTTTGAGGATTTAGGCCTAAGTCTGAATTGATGATGGCTTTTTCTATTTCAGGAATCAACTTTTGCTCCCATGGTTTGACGGCCAGGGTTCTGGCATCAGGAGTGGTTATTGAAGCTACTTGTTGAAGCGGAGTAGGATTGCCATAATAGGATACCATAATTCCGTCCAAAAAATTAGGCATTGCTTTTCCGGCTCTGATTTTCACCAATTCGGCTACAGTATGTTTCACCGATTTATCCATTAGTGATTTTGCCTCTTCTAAGTATAGCTGGATCTCTTCCATGGGTTATTTTATTTAGATGTAATCAATGTTCCTACTTCTTTACCGTTAATCAGGTCCAAAAGGTTGTCCTTTTTGTTCATATCAAAAACGATAATTGGAAGGTTGTTCTCTTGACAAAGGGTAAAGGCAGTCATGTCCATAACATTCAGGTTTTTCTCGTAAACCTCCTGAAAAGTAATATTGGTATACCTGGTTGCTGTAGCATCTTTTTCAGGATCTGCTGTGTATACACCATCTACACGAGTGCCTTTCAGTACTACCTCTGCTTCAATTTCAATTGCTCTAAGACTGGCTGTAGAATCGGTAGTAAAGTAAGGGTTACCTATACCTGCACCAAAAATAACGATTCTCCCTTTTTCCAAATGGCGAATTGCTCTCCTCCTAATAAAAGGCTCGCAGACACTTTCTACTTTGATCCCTGACATTAGACGTGTGTACATGCCATTTTGCTCAAGAGAACTTTGTAATGCCATTGCGTTGATAAGGGTAGCAAGCATGCCCATGTAATCACCTTGAACCCTGTCTATACCTACCTTGCCGGCTTGTACACCTCTAAAGATATTTCCACCTCCAATTACTATGGCGATTTCTACGCCAAGGTCATGAACGCTTTTGATTTGGGTTGCATATTCTTGAAGTCTCTTTGAGTCAATGCCATAGCTATTGTCTCCCATCAGGGCTTCACCGCTAAGCTTAAGGAGTATTCGTTTGTATTTCATCTTGCGAATTATTTTCTGTTTTACTAGTGAAAGGCCTTGATTAGGACTATTAAAAATTTATTGATCTCAATAAGCCCGACAAATATAAATCCTTGTTTTTAGAATACTAAATCTTAAGGGTAAAAATGGCACAAATCATGCGAATTTTGTGCTTTGGTCTAAAGTTTTCGCTTTGAAGAATATTTTTGTTTAAGCGACTAAGTTAGGAGAAAATGGATTAAAATAAATAAAAACAACAATTGAATACCCGTTATGATGTCGAATTAAGTAATCGGAGCACTTTGTTTAGAATAATTCCAAAAAACCAGTTTCTTCCAAGCGAGAAGTAAATGGCAGCTTAAATTTCCTTAGGATAAAGCTAAAATCTTGGATAATTACCATTGCCTGTTGCAAGAATTCAACAAGGGAATTTGAGGGAAGGGACAAACCCAGTCCGAAATAGCCTGTCCGCTGTATTGGTTTACAATAGGAATTCAAGCCATTTATTTTTTCTTGTTTTTAATAGTTTCAATTTCCTGCTTTATCCGCTTATTAACATCAATCTTGGCGTCTCTAAAGGTGTAAATCATCGTTTTGAATTCTCTTGCATACGGATTTGAAATGGAGTCCGACAATTCACCATTTGAAAAATAGGGGACAGTTTTTTCCAGTTCACTGTCCTTCTCCTCGAAAGTTTTAACCCTTATCAAATGTTTGTATTGCTTATCAAAATCAAACCAATTGATGTAATCTGCATGAAAAGAAACGGCTTTGATGGAATGTTTACTGTAATAATTTATTGCTCCTGCTTGACCATAGTTGTCACAGAGAACTAGCGTTTGATATGAGGAAGTTGACGCTATTTTCTCGTAAATGGCATCCACTTTACTAGCAAGCTCCTTCCAACCAAGCATGTCGGCAAAGTCTTGAGGTAAGTCATGGTTTTGGCCATCTTCCCAACGAAGCATTCCTGATTTTTTATAGCTGTCTGCTTGACTTAAAATATAGGCAGGCGTCTTATTCGGGAATGAAATATTATAAAAAGGGATAAAAACCAATAAAGGAATCATTATGATTATTGGCCTGAGGGAATATTTCCAATTGTTTTTTAACAAGCCAGATAAGTAGACTGATCCAAAGGAAATGTATATAGGATAAAGGCCTATAGCGTAATAATCCTTGGCTTTTAGGGATAGAAAGAGGAGAAGTGTAAAAAAGAAAGACCAAAAATACACTTTGAATTTATGGTAGGGCGGATGAAAATAAAGGGCATATAATCCAGAAACAATCACCACTAAGGAGCCTGCAAAAAATAGAAATTGTGATTTAAGAAAATCAAGCCTGTCAACATGGACTAGATGTTTTTCTGCCAGCTCTTTCATGTGCCAAACAACTGGAAGATCATTAAAGAATTGCCATATTAAGTTGGGACTTATTAGTAACAAGGCCAATGCAATCGCATAATACAAATCCTTTCTTAATAGTATTTTTCGTTGCGGAGTCAATAGTAGGGCTGGAAAAATACCGAGCACAAGAAAAACGATATTGTATTTGTTCAAAAAACCTAAAGCGAAAATCACTGCCGCGTAATAAAGGAATTTAGCGTTTTGAGTATTGAAGTATTTTATGAGAATAAAATAAAGGGTTGTCCAACACAAGATGTCTAAAGAATTCGGTTGATACAAAGTGTTTATTCTAAGTAAAGAGGAAAACAATACACATGTAGCGCCAAGAGTCAATGCAAATAAATCGCCTTTAAGTTCTTCAATAGCCTTCCAAACCAGCAGCATGGTCAATGCCCCAAACAGTGCTGGAATAAATTTCACCCAAAATACAGCATTGCCCAGAAAAATAATGATTGAAGAAAACCATGAAGTAGCTGGAGGAACGGAAAGATAGCCCCAAGCTAGGTGATGCCCTTGGTCCAGGTAAAGGAATTCATCACGGTGTAATTCGTATACAGGGCTTATCAGAAAATATTGCAATAAAAACTTCAGTAGTATAAAACTACCCAAAACCCATGTTTTAGTATTTACTGATGGTTGGCGCATTTCATAAAAATAGTTGAAAAAATCTAAAATTACGGGCTATGCAATTCCTTTCTTTATTGAGATTGTTTTTATTTAACCTTTTGAATTTGAGTTAAATGCTATTAAAATAGATCGAACAAAAACCTCAATTAGCCCATCCCAGATGAATTTGGGAGGGATGAAGAAAGTCAATTTCAGTTTGATGGGTTTTCAATGCCTTCTCTAATCATATTGTTTATAACTAGTAGGTTGCTTATAATTGAATTAGTGGAAGTCTGATTAGTCCGAATTCTATTGCCCTATTCGGATTCAATCCAATAATACTATTTTCAAGGTTCTGACGTTAGCGAAAAACATTTGAGGACGGGAAAGATTATATAAACGAAATGCTTGGTTTAATTTTAATCCTTTCTTTACTTTTGACAAGTAACCAAATTGTCTTGCTGTATGGGTTTAAAAACTAGAGGTAGGGCATTGGCAAACCCTTTTTTACCATCAAATTGCAAAATATTCATGCCAATTATCTTTAGAACTACAGGTTATTTTCTGGCTCTTTCGCTCATCTTTACTTCATGTAAAACAGTATCGACCAGAGGAGATGCAGTGGATGTCGCCCCAATTGAGTCGGTGGATAGCACAAAAACATCTGATAATTCAGCTCGGGAAAGATTAATTAGAGAAAAAGAGGCGAAAATTAAAGGGTACCAAGCTAGTAATAATAGGGACTTCGACTTATTGCATACCCAGTTAAAAGTTAAATTTGATTATTCCTCGCAAACTGTAAATGGAGAGGCTTTACTGACCTTAAAACCATATGCCTATCCTCAGGATGTGTTGGTTTTGGATGCTAAAGATTTTGATATACACAATACCAGCATTCTTATAGGAGCGGAAGAAATTCCTTTAACTTATAAGTATGATCAAGAGAAATTGATTTTGCTTTTACCGGAGCAAGTGAACCGAAACGATACCCTTCAAGTTGCTATTGCCTATACTGCATTTCCAGAAAGGGGAGGAAAAGCGGGCAGTGCAGCCATTACGGACACCAAAGGATTGTACTTTATCAATCCGGAGGGAGAGGAAAAAGACAAGCCCGTACAGATTTGGACGCAGGGAGAGACAGTGCATAGTTCCAAGTGGTTTCCAACCATTGACAGTCCCAATGAGCGACAAACCCATGATTTTTTCATTAAGGTACCAGACCAATACATAAGTCTTAGCAATGGGAATAAGGTAGACAGTCAAACAAATGCTGATGGCACAAGAACAGACCATTGGCAGATGAATTTACCTCATGCACCCTATTTGTCAGCCCTTGTTGTGGGAGAATTTGCAGTCATTGAGGATAGTATTGATGGTTTGGCATTGCGTTATTTTGTTGAACCAATATACGAGGAAGGTGCAAAGAAAGTATTTGAGAACACCCCTGAAATGATAAGTTTCTTTTCTTCATTGCTTCAAATGCCATTTCCCTGGCAGAAATATGATCAGGTGGTTGTCAGGGACTTTGTTTCTGGAGCCATGGAGAATACCACCCTTTCTATTTTCATGGAAGCCCTTAACCTGAATGAAAGAGAGGCATTGGATAGCGAGTGGGATTATATCATCGCCCATGAGCTTTTTCATCAATGGTTTGGCAATTATGTTACCACCGAGTCATGGGCTAATTTGGCCATGAATGAAGCCTTTGCTGATTATTCTGAATACTTGTGGCTTGAGCATAAAGAAGGGCGGGACCATGCAGATATGCATCATTTTAATGCCATAGAACAATACATGGGTGAAGCGGAGGAAAAGCAGGTCGATTTGATTCGCTTTTATCACGAAGACAGTGAGGACATGTTTGACAGTCACACCTATGCCAAAGGTGGTCGGGTACTGCATATGTTAAGGAAATTACTGGGGGATGAGGTGTTTTTTGAAGGGTTAAGGATTTATTTGAAAGACAATGCATTCAATAGTGTAGAGGTACACCAACTTCGGCTGGCTTTAGAAAAAGTTTCAGGTAAGGACTTAAACTGGTTTTTTAACCAATGGTTTCTTTCTGCAGGTCATCCACAATTGAAAGTCAGTTGGGATTACTCACAACCTGACAATGTTAAACTGACATTAGAACAGCTTCAGGATGTTTCCAGGTTTCCAGTATTTCAAATCCCGTTTAAAGTAAGTATTTACAAAGAAGGGAAACGAATAGAGCAAAGTTATACCATGGATCGCGCCATGCAGCAATTTACTTTGGAGAATGGGCCGGGTACAGACTTGGTGCTTTTTGATGAGTTTAGTGAAATTTTAAGCACGAGAGAGGAGCGCCGTGGAGGGGAATTAATGAAGGAGCAGTTCCGCTGGTCTACCTCGGGCTTGTCGAGGGTAGAAGCTTTGGATAGTTTAACCAGTAATTACAGTGATGAGCTAGATTTCTTAGCTACCATGCAGGCAGCCTTGGAGGATTCTTTTTCAGTGGTAAGGGAACTGGCCTTGCATCGTCTAAATCGCTTGGAAGCAGAGGCGGGGGAAGTACTACAATTGGAACAGAAAGTGCTTAAAATGGCTGAGGAAGACCCTAATAATGCAGTGAGGGCAGCTGCTATTGAGGCCTTGGCGGGGATGAACAGTGGTAAGTTTGAGCAATTGTTTTACAGGTTGATTAATGCCCCATCTTATCAGGTTGCCGGTGCAGCTTTGACTGCTTATTTGGATATTGAGGACAATGTGTCGGAGAAAAGGGAGCTGTACCAAAGGTTGAAAGAAGAGGAGAACATACGAATCATAGCTCCCTTGGCAGATTATTTAACTAGGGAGAAAATAGCAGTAGAAGCAGTATGGATGCAAGAGAAGTTGGATAAGCTGGATGGGGAGTCTTTGTATTATTTTCTGGGTTATTACGGGGACTTTTTCGCTAGTGTAGAAGGGGTGTCCACTGCTCAGGCGATTTCCACCTTAGGTGAGCTTGCATCTGGTCATAAACAGAATTATGTAAGGCTGGCCGCATTTCAGTCCTTGTTTGGGTTTATTGATGAGGCAGGTGTCTTAACGCTTGTCAAGTCAATTCAGGCTGCTGAGGAGGATGAAATGATTCGACAATACCAGGAGTTTTATATTTCTCCATATTTAGAAAATAATTAAAATGCTGATGATTAGTGAGATACTTTTCTTTTTGAAAAAAAGCTAAGATTTTTTTTTAGAATATTTTGAATGTTTAACAAAAGGGTATAATTTTGCCATCCGTTACGACAACAAAGAAATCTAAAAGAAGAATTCGGGAGTAACATTTATTGAGTTTTTGGGGGAATACCAAAGCGGCCAACTGGGACGGACTGTAAATCCGTTGACTTATGTCTTCACAGGTTCGAATCCTGTTTCCCCCACCAATTTCTTAACGGGAATTGCCGAGAATAGGGCACAAAATATTCTGGTTTAGAACAATTTTTTTGTTATAAAGCTGGAAATTTTTGGATTCTAAAAATTAAATAAAGAATTTGTGGGCCAATTGAAAAATTGGCAAATTAATTAATAAGCGGGAGTAGCTCAGTTGGTAGAGCGGCAGCCTTCCAAGCTGCAGGTCGCGGGTTCGAGCCTCGTCTCCCGCTCTATGCTTATTAAAGGCATAACTGGATGTAAAAAGCCGACGTAGCTCAGGGGTAGAGTGCTTCCTTGGTAAGGAAGAGGTCACGGGTTCAAATCCCGTCGTTGGCTCTGAACATTTATCAATTTTAACGAAATTTAATCTTTAACTAAACAGAGGATTTTCACGCATGGCAAAAGCAACCTTTGACCGTTCCAAACCACACGTAAACATAGGTACGATTGGTCACGTCGATCATGGTAAGACTACTTTGACTGCTGCCATTACCACTGTATTGGCCAGAAAGGGTCTTTCTGAATTAAGAGACTTTGCTTCCATCGATAACGCGCCGGAAGAAAAGGAAAGAGGTATTACAATTAACACCTCTCACGTAGAATATCAAACGGAGGCAAGACATTATGCCCACGTTGATTGTCCAGGTCACGCTGACTACGTTAAAAACATGGTAACTGGTGCTGCTCAGATGGACGGTGCAATTCTTGTAGTTGCAGCCACTGATGGTCCAATGCCACAAACCAGAGAGCACATTCTTCTTGCCCGTCAGGTAGGTGTACCGGCTTTGGTAGTATTCATGAACAAAGTAGATTTGGTGGATGACCCCGAATTACTTGAATTAGTAGAAATGGAAGTTAGAGAACTTCTTTCTTTCTATGAGTTTGATGGAGACAATATTCCTGTAATTGCAGGTTCTGCTCTTGGTGCACTTAACGGTGAAGCCAAATGGGAAGATACTGTAATGGAATTGATGGCAGCTGTGGATTCACACATTCCACTTCCTGAAAGAGCAGTTGATAAAGACTTCTTGATGCCAGTTGAAGATGTATTCTCTATCACAGGTAGAGGTACTGTAGCAACCGGAAGAATTGAAAGAGGAGTTGTCAATTCAGGTGAGGCAGTTGATATCATAGGTATGGGAGCTGAAGGACTAAAATCTACCGTTACTGGTGTAGAGATGTTCCGTAAGATCCTAGATAGAGGAGAAGCTGGTGACAACGTTGGTTTGTTGCTAAGAGGTATTGAGAAGAGCCAAATCAGAAGAGGAATGATCATCTGTAAGCCTGGTTCAGTAAAACCTCACTCGCTTTTCAATGCAGAGGTTTATGTTCTTTCCAAAGAAGAAGGAGGAAGACATACTCCATTCTTTAACAGGTACAGACCTCAGTTTTACTTAAGAACTACTGACGTTACAGGAGAGATTACTCTTCCTGAGAATGTTGAAATGGTAATGCCAGGTGATAACATCACTATAAAAGTTGAATTGATCAACCCAGTCGCTTTGGAAAAAGGACTAAGATTTGCCATCAGAGAAGGTGGTAGAACTGTAGGTGCGGGTCAAGTAACTGAAATACTGGACTAATCATTTATTGATAGACCTTATTACAAATGCGATCTTGAATTTTTCGGGATCGCATTTGTTTCTTAGGGATAGATTCACTACTTTTGCGTTCCTTATTTGAGGTACGTAATACTCACGGGCGTAGTTCAATGGCAGAATAGCGGTCTCCAAAACCGTTGATGGGAGTTCGAATCTCTCCGCCCGTGCAATCTAAGGAAGATAAAACCATGAAGAGTAAGGCAAGGAAGCCGAATCTTTACATGTTATAATCAAGAGTTTGATTAATCTTTATAGGGTGAAAGGAGCTTTTGAAAAACAAATTTTACAAGGATGAATGTTAAAAATTTTGTAATTGAGTCCATTGATGAAATGAGGAATAAGGTCACATGGCCTAAATACTCTACACTTCAAAACAGTGCTGTTTTGGTATTGGTGGCTTCATTAATTTTCGCATTGGTCATCGGTCTTATCGATTTGACTTTCGAAAATATCATGACATGGTTTTATGATTTATTCTAAGAATATTAAATAACGGGATGGCAGATCACAATTGGTACGTGCTCAGGGTAGTGGCAGGTCAGGAAAAAAAAGCAAAGACTTATTTGGACAATGAAATTGCCCGACAAAAGTTGGAGGATTATATTCCTGAAGTCTTAATACCTTCTGAGAAAGTATATGAAATGCGCAATGGCAAAAAGCGTGTCAGGGAAAGAAATTTCTTTCCAGGATATGTATTGGTCAATGCGGATCTCGGACATGGAGAAGCCAATCACGTAATTACGAGTATACCGGGAGTAATCGGTTTTTTAGGGTCAAACCAAGGGGGGGCTTCCAAAACCCCTGAGCCATTACGTCAATCAGAAATCAACAGAATCTTAGGACGAGTTGAAGAGATTGATGAGTTTGCAGAAAAACTGGATACACCATTTATAGTTGGAGAGACTGTTAAAGTAATGGACGGTCCCTTTAGTGGATTCTCGGGAATGATTGAAGAAGTATTTGATGACAAGAAGAAACTTAACGTTATGGTTAAGATCTTTGGTCGGAATACTCCTGTTGAATTAAACTTTATTCAAGTAGAAAAACTAGATTAGGAAATGGCTAAAGAAATCTCTGGTTATCTGAAACTACAGGTAAAGGGTGGCCAGGCTAACCCATCTCCTCCAGTTGGTCCAGCCCTTGGTTCAAAAGGGTTGAACATAATGGAGTTCTGTAAGCAATTTAATGCTAGAACTCAGGAAAAAATGGGCCAGGTTCTTCCTGTTCTTGTTACGATTTATTCGGACAAGTCTTTTGATTTTGTCGTAAAGACGCCTCCTGCAGCAGTAATGCTTTTGGAAGCAGCAAAATTAAAAAGTGGTTCAGCCGAACCAAATAGGAAAAAAGTAGGCTCTGTATCTTGGGATCAAGTCAAAGAAATTGCAGAAGTGAAAATGCCCGATTTGAATGCTTTTGAAATACCTTCTGCTATGCGAATGGTGGCTGGTACAGCTAGAAGTATGGGGATCACGGTTTCAGGAAAAGCTCCTTGGGAGGAATAATACGTAAAAAATGGCTAAGTTAACAAAAAAGAAAAAAGAAGCTCTTTCTAAATACGACCCAAGCCAACAATATTCCTTGGCGGAGGCTTCTAGCATTGTTAAGGACATAACAACAACTAAATTTGACGCTTCTATAGACCTAGACATTCGTCTTGGTGTAGATCCACGAAAAGCTGACCAAATGGTTAGAGGTGTAGTGGCCTTGCCTCACGGTATAGGTAAAGAAGTTAAGGTTTTAGTACTTTGTAGTCCTGATAAGGAAGAAGAAGCCAAAGAAGCAGGAGCTGATTTTGTTGGTTTGGATGAGTTCATTACAAAGATTGAGGGAGGTTGGACTGACATTGATGTCATTATCACAACTCCTAACGTAATGGCAAAAGTAGGTAGACTTGGTAGAGTGTTAGGTCCTCGTGGACTAATGCCTAATCCAAAGTCTGGTACTGTTACCCTGGATGTAGGGAAAGCAGTTAATGAAGTAAAGGCTGGTAAAATAGATTTTAAAGTAGATAAATTTGGTATTATCCACGCAAGTGTTGGTAAAGCCTCTTTCTCTGCTGAGAAAATACAGGAAAATGCGGAAGAGTTAATTCTTACCATTTCCAAATTGAAACCAACCGCTGCTAAAGGTACTTATTTTAAAAGTATTCATTTATCCAGCACTATGTCTTCGGGTATCGTTATTGATAAGAGTAGTATTCAAGGTTTATAAATTATGACTAGAGAAAACAAAAAAAGCATAATTGACGAACTTACCGAAAAGCTAAAGTCTACTCCGCATTTCTATATCTCCGATGCATCAGGATTTAGTGTAGCTCAGGTAAATGGTTTCAGAAAAATGTGCTTCGATAAAGGTTTGGAATATAAGATATATAAAAATACGCTTATAAAAAAGGCCTTGGAAAATCTCGATACAGATTATTCTGAATTTGCAGAAAATGCCTTAAAAGGCTTTTCAGGTATATTGTTCTCACCAGAAGTTGGAAACCTTCCTGCTAAAGTAATTTTAGATTACAGGAAAAAGGTAGCTACTAAAGATAAAAAACCTTGGTTTAAAGGTGCTTCTATCGAAGGTGCTCAGTTTCTAGGAGAAGAAAATCTGGAAATGCTATCAAAACTGAAATCCAAAGAGGAATTGTTGGGCGAGGTTATCTCTCTTCTTCAATCTCCAGCTACAAACGTGGTTTCAGCGCTTCAAAGCGGGAAAAATATTCTTGCAGGTCTAGTGAAAACACTAGCCGAAAAAGAAGAAGCTTAATAAAAACATTCAAATTAGTAAATAACAATCAATTTAAATATTTAATACAATGGCAGATCTTAAAGCATTCGCTGAGCAGTTAGTTAACTTAACTGTAAAAGAGGTAAATGAGTTAGCCGCAATTTTGAAAGATGATTATGGTATCGAACCTGCTGCTGCTGCTGCTACTGTGGTAGCTGCTGGTGGAGCCGCTGGCGATGGTGCTGCTGAAGAAGAGCAAACTTCTTTTGATGTTGTCTTGAAAGCTGCAGGTGGACAAAAATTGGCAGTCGTAAAACTTGTTAAAGAATTGACAGGTCTTGGACTAAAAGAAGCCAAAGAAGTAGTTGATAGCGCTCCTAAAGCTGTTAAAGAAGGCGTAAGCAAAGAAGAAGCTGAAGCTCTTAAGAAACAACTTGAAGAAGCTGGAGCTGAAGTTGAGCTTAAATAGAATTGAATAACCAACTCCTCTTAGGATTGGTTAAGCAGAAATAGACCTGACTTTTCAGTCAGGTCTTTTCCTGTTTATGGACATCAAAACAATTGCATTTTTTTAAGTGCAGATTGTATTATAAATATATAAATTTTCACTAAAACTATATACTGCCTTGGCTATCCAGAATCAAACCGGAAGGAAAAGTTTCTCATCCATTAAGGTAGTCAAAGACTATCCGGATTTCTTAGATATTCAACTGCAATCTTTTAAAGATTTCTTTCAGTTGGATACTCCTGCAGAGAAAAGAAGGCAGGATGGTCTTTTCAAGGTCTTTTCAGAAAATTTTCCCATTAGTGACTCTAGGGAAAATTTCACCCTTGAATTTATCGACTATACCGTAGATCCTCCAAAATACAATGTCTCTCAAAGTATTGACCGTGGTCTTACCTATTCTGTCCCATTAAAAGCAAAATTAAGATTGCTTTGCTCCGATGAGGACAACGAAGACTTTGAAACCATAGAACAAGAAGTTTTCTTAGGAAATCTTCCTTATATGACGGAAAAAGGATCATTCGTCATCAATGGTGCTGAAAGGGTAATTGTTTCTCAATTACACCGTTCACCTGGTGTTTTCTTTGCCCAAAGTAAACATACCAACGGTACCAAGTTATACTCTGCCAGGATTATTCCTTTCAAAGGTTCCTGGATTGAATTTGCTACCGATATCAATAATGTGATGTATGCTTATATAGACAGGAAGAAGAAATTCCCTGTTACTACCCTATTGAGGGCTATAGGCTATGGATCTGACAAACAAATATTGGACCTCTTCGGACTTTCTGAGGAAGTAGAATCCAATAAATCCAATCTGAAAAAGATCATCGGAAGAAAATTAGCTGCAAGGGTACTTCGTACTTGGGTAGAGGATTTTGTAGATGAAGATACAGGAGAGGTTGTCTCTATTGATAGGAATGAAGTGCTATTGGAAAGAGACAGTATCTTAACTGATGAAGATATAGATTTAATTCAAGAGTCAGGTACTAAAAGTGTCATCCTTCATAGGGAGGATGTCAATATTGCTGATTATTCCATTATTTATAATACCCTCCAAAAAGATAACTCTAACTCTGAAAAAGAAGCTGTAGAGGTAATTTACCGTCAGCTTAGAAATACTGAAGCTCCTGATGAAGCTACAGCCAGAGAAGTTATTCACGGTCTTTTCTTTTCTGACAAAAGATATGATTTAGGTGAAGTAGGTAGGTATAGAATCAATAAAAAATTAGGTTTAGATATTGATTCCGAAAAAATTGTCCTTACTACTCAGGACATTATCTCTATCGTTAAATACCTTATTGGTCTGATCAACTCTAAAGCTGTAGTCGATGATATTGATCACTTAAGCAATAGAAGGGTTAGAACTGTAGGGGAACAACTATATAGCCAATTTGGTGTTGGTTTGGCTAGAATGGCCAGAACCATTAGAGAAAGAATGAATGTTAGGGATAACGAGGATTTTAAACCCGTTGACCTTATCAATGCTAGAACGCTTTCTTCTGTAATCAATTCCTTCTTCGGCACGAATCAGCTTAGTCAGTTTATGGATCAGACCAACCCACTTGCGGAGTTGACCCATAAAAGAAGACTTTCTGCTTTAGGTCCAGGTGGTCTATCCAGGGAACGTGCAGGATTTGAAGTACGTGATGTTCACTATACTCACTATGGACGTCTTTGTACCATTGAAACTCCTGAAGGTCCTAATATTGGATTGATTTCTTCTCTTTGCGTACATGCCAAAGTCAATGGCATGGGATTCTTAGAGACTCCTTACCGTAGAGTAAGTGAAGGAAAAGTAAGTATGAAGCCTGAAGATGTCGTATTCCTTACGGCTGAAGAAGAGGATGATAATAATATCGCCCAGGCAAATGCTCCACTTGATGACAAGGGCGTCTTTATCAATGATAAAGTAAAAGCCAGATTTGAAGGTGACTTCCCTGTACTTGAGCCAAAAGAGATCTCCTATATGGATGTCGCTCCTAATCAAATTGTATCTGTTGCCGCATCTTTAATTCCGTTCTTGGAACATGATGATGCCAACCGTGCATTGATGGGCTCCAACATGCAGCGTCAAGCAGTTCCTTTATTAAAAGCCGAAGCACCTATAGTAGGTACCGGTTTGGAAGGAAAAGCAGCCATAGATTCAAGATCGTTAATATTGGCTGAAGCTGATGGCGTGATTGATTATGTAGATGCTGAGAAAATCACCGTTAAATATGAATTGTCTGATGACGAATTACTGGTAAATTTCAGTGATGAGTACAAGACTTATAAACTGATTAAGTTCAGAAGAACCAACCAGGACACCACGATAAACCTCACCCCAATTGTATTACAAGGACAAAAGGTGGTCAAAGGTCAAGTATTGGTAGAAGGTTATTCTACCAATAAAGGTGAATTGGCATTGGGTAAAAATCTTCTTGTGGCTTATATGCCATGGCAAGGGTATAACTTTGAGGATGCAATCGTAATATCCGAAAGGGTAGTAAGGGAAGATGTATTTACTTCCATACATATCGAAGAATTCCAACTCGAAGTGAGAGATACCAAACGTGGTGAAGAAGAGTTAACCTCTGAAATCCCTAACGTTTCTGAAGATGCCGTTAAGAATCTTGATGAAAACGGTATTATTAGAGTTGGTTCTGAGCTAAAAGAAGGAGATATAATCATTGGTAAGATAACACCTAAGGGTGAAACTGATCCTACCCCGGAAGAGAAATTGCTTCGTGCAATCTTTGGTGACAAAGCTGGTGATGTAAAAGATGCATCATTGAAAGCTTCACCTTCTTTGAATGGTGTAGTGATCAATACCAAATTATTCTCTCGACCTAAAAAAGACAAAGATCTTCGTGCAAAAGCGAAAGCTGACGTTGAAAAACTTAAGCAGCAGTATAGCAAAGATTTGTTAGGTGTTAGATCTAGAATGATCCAAAAATTGGTTACCATTCTAGAAGATAAAGTCTCTAAAGGTGTTAAACACAAATTTGGAGATGAAATAATTAGCAAAGGGGTTAAATTCAATTATCAAAACATTGAAAACAACCTATTCCCTGCTAAGAACCCTTATAGGGATGAAAGTAACTACAATGTTCCTGAAGAAGTGAATCTTATTTCAGATATCCTTTTGGATGACTGGACAGAAGATGAGCATACCAATTCTTTGGTTCAGCAATTGGTGAAAAACTATACCAATACCAGAAATGAAATTTCTGGTATCTTCAAAAGGAACAAGTTTACCTTAGAAGTAGGTGATGAATTACCTGCTGGTATTGTTCAGATGGCCAAAGTATATGTTGCCAAGAAACGTAAGTTGAAGGTAGGAGATAAAATGGCAGGTAGACACGGTAACAAGGGTATTGTTGCAAGGATTGTAAGGGATGAAGACATGCCTTTCCTTGCTGACGGACAGCCTATGGATATTGTGTTGAACCCACTTGGTGTACCTTCTAGGATGAATATAGGTCAAATCTATGAAACCGTTCTTGCCTGGGCAGGAAGGATTCTAGGTAAAACCTATGCTACTCCAATCTTTGACGGAGCTACTACTGAAGAAGTTGCTGAAGAACTTGGAAAAGCAGGCTTGCCTTCATTTGGTAGGACTTACTTATTTGATGGACTTACAGGTAAGAAATTTGATCAGCCGGTAACAGTTGGTATTTCTTACATGCTGAAATTGGGTCACCTTGTAGATGACAAGATGCACGCAAGATCAATTGGACCATATTCCCTTATAACACAACAACCATTGGGTGGTAAAGCACAGTTTGGTGGTCAGCGTTTTGGAGAGATGGAAGTTTGGGCACTCGAGGCATTTGGAGCTTCTCATGTACTAAGAGAAATCTTAACAGTGAAATCTGATGATGTTATAGGACGTGCTAAAGCTTATGAAGCGATCGTAAAAGGTGAGAATTTACCTAAAGCTAACATCCCTGAGTCGTTCAATGTACTTGTGCATGAACTTAGAGGACTAGCATTGGAGATTACGCTTGACTAACTTAGAAACCATTAGGCCTTTAATGGCCTTCAATTACACATAAAAACTATGGCGTTCAGAAAAAATAAAAAACTAAACAACGACTTTTCCAGAGTCACCATTAGTTTGGCTTCACCTGAGTCCATCTTGGACAGTTCGCATGGTGAGGTTACACAACCTGAAACGATCAATTACAGAACTTACAAGCCTGAAATGGGTGGATTGTTTTGTGAGCGAATTTTCGGGCCGGTAAAAGACTGGGAATGTCATTGTGGGAAATACAAGCGCATAAGGTACAAAGGAATCATCTGCGACCGTTGTGGTGTAGAGGTTACCGAGAAGAAGGTAAGGAGAGAGCGAATGGGCCACATAGAATTGGTTGTGCCCGTAGCGCATATCTGGTACTTCAAATCCCTTCCTAATAAGATTGGTTATCTTTTGGGACTGCCTACAAAAAAGCTGGATCAAATCGTTTATTATGAAAGGTATGTAGTCATCAATGCTGGAATTAAAGCAGATGATGGGTTACAATACTTGGATTTCCTAACCGAGGATGAATATCTTGATATAATGGATAAGCTTCCTAAGGAAAATCAAATGATGGATGACGATGATCCGAATAAGTTTATTGCCAAAATGGGTGCTGAAGCGCTTGAAATGCTTTTGGCAAGACTTGATTTGGATGATCTATCTTATAGCCTTAGACACCAGGCCGCTACAGATACTTCGCAGCAAAGAAAAGCTGAAGCATTGAAGCGACTTAAAGTGGTTGAAGCTTTCAGAGATGCCAGGACAAGAATAGAAAACAGGCCTGAATGGATGATTGTACGAATGGTACCAGTTATTCCACCAGAGCTTCGTCCTTTGGTTCCTCTCGATGGTGGTAGATTTGCTACTTCGGATTTGAATGACCTTTACAGAAGGGTTATTATTAGAAATAACCGTCTAAAAAGACTAATAGATATTAAGGCACCAGAAGTAATTCTTAGAAATGAGAAACGTATGCTTCAGGAAGCTGTTGATTCCTTATTTGACAATTCAAGGAAAGTCAATGCGGTAAGATCTGATGGAAACAGGGCATTAAAATCCCTTTCCGATATGTTGAAAGGTAAGCAGGGTCGATTCCGTCAAAACCTTTTAGGAAAAAGGGTTGATTATTCCGGACGTTCTGTGATTGTAGTAGGGCCTGAGCTTAAACTACATGAATGTGGATTGCCTAAGAATATGGCAGCGGAGCTTTTCAAACCTTTTATTATCAGGAAACTAATAGAAAGAGGAATTGTAAAAACTGTAAAATCTGCTAAGAAAATAGTCGATAGGAAAGACCCAGTTGTCTGGGATATCCTTGAAAACGTTCTGAAAGGCCACCCTGTAATGCTAAACCGTGCACCAACTCTGCACAGGCTAGGTATTCAGGCGTTTCAACCAAAGTTGATTGAAGGAAAAGCAATTCAACTTCATCCACTTGTTTGTACTGCCTTTAATGCGGATTTTGATGGTGACCAGATGGCCGTTCACGTTCCTTTGGGACATGAAGCTATTTTGGAAGCCTCTACATTGATGCTTTCTTCACACAATATCCTTAACCCTGCCAATGGTGCACCTATTACTGTTCCTTCACAGGATATGGTTTTGGGACTGTATTATGTAACCAAGGGAATGAGATCTACTCCTGAGAAGGTAGTAGAAGGTGAAGGAATGACTTTTTATGGACTTGAAGAGGTATTGATTGCACTGAATGAAGGTGCCATTTCAAAACATGCTTTCATTAAGTGTAAAGTTAAAGTTAGAAAAGACGACGGTTCTCTAGCAGATGAAATAATAGAGACAGTGGCTGGTAGATTGATTTTCAACCAGTTTGTGCCAGAAGAGGTAGGATTCGTAAACGAATTATTGACCAAGAAAAAATTACAGCAAATCATTGCTGAAGTGGTTAAGATTTGTGGTATTGCTCGTTCTGCACAGTTTCTTGATGATATCAAGCACTTAGGGTTCCAAACAGCCTTCCAAGGAGGTCTTTCTATGGGACTTGATGATGTAATTATCCCAGATGAGAAAGATCCATTGATAGCGAAAGCTACCACTGATGTAGATCAGGTATGGAACAACTACTTGATGGGATTGATCACTGATAACGAGCGATACAATCAGGTCATCGATATATGGACCCGAACCAACTCTAACCTGACAAATATCCTTATGCGTCAGATGGAGGAAGATAATCAAGGATTCAACGCCATTTACATGATGATGCACTCCGGAGCCCGTGGTTCTCGTGAGCAAATCAGACAGTTGGGTGGGATGCGTGGTCTTATGGCCAAGCCTCAGAAAAATCTTCAAGGATCTGTTGGAGAAATTATTGAAAACCCTATTCTATCCAACTTTAAAGAAGGATTGGATGTATTGGAGTACTTTATCTCTACTCACGGTGCAAGGAAAGGTCTAGCGGATACAGCACTAAAAACTGCTGATGCTGGATATTTGACTAGAAGACTTGTGGATGTAGCGCAGGATATGATTGTATCTGAAGAGGATTGTGGTACTTTGAGAGGGCTTGTAGTTCAAGCATTGAAAGACAATGATGAGATCGTTGAGCCATTATCTGAACGAATTGTTGGTAGAATCGCAGTTCATGATGTAATAGATCCTTTAACAGATGAGTTAATTCTTGAATCTGGTGGAGAAATCAGTGATGATATTGCTAAGATCATTGATGAATCTGCAGTAGAAGAAGTAGAAATTCGCTCTGTATTAACTTGTGAAACCAGAAGAGGTGTTTGCTGTAAATGTTACGGACGTAACCTTACAACTGGTAGTATTGTACAAGTTGGAGAGTCTGTAGGTGTAATCGCAGCACAGTCTATTGGTGAGCCAGGTACTCAGTTGACCTTAAGAACGTTCCACGTTGGTGGTACAGCTTCCAATATATCGGTTGAAGCGAACATCAATTCCAAATTTGATGGAATTGTAGAATTCGAAGAAGAGCTTAGATGGATCAAAACCACCAATAAAGATGGTGAAGATGTTTCTATCGTAATGGGCCGATCAGGCGAAATCAAGATTAATGATGTAAAATCAGGAAAAACTTTGGTTTCTAACCATGTTCCTTACGGAGCGATTCTTAATGTAAAAGATGGTCAGAAAATTACCAAAGGTGATTCTTTATGTACCTGGGATCCATACAATGCTGTTATTCTTTCTGAGTTTGACGGTAAGGTTGATTTTGAAGCAATTCTTGAGGGGATAACTTACAAGGAAGTAGCTGATGATCAAACTGGGTATAGAGAAAAGGTAATTATAGACACTAAGGATAAAACCAAAAACCCTGCGGTTGTAGTAGAACATGGAGATGATTCCAAGTCTTACAACATTCCAGTAGGGGCACACCTTTCCGTAGAAAAAGGAGAGGATGTGAAAGCAGGTCAAATCCTTGTGAAAATCCCAAGATCTGTTGGTAAGACAAGAGATATTACCGGTGGTCTTCCAAGAGTTACCGAGCTTTTCGAAGCAAGGAACCCTTCAAACCCTGCAGTGGTATCTGAGATTGATGGAGTTGTATTGTACGGTGGTATCAAAAGAGGTAATCGTGAGATCTTCATTGAATCCAAAGATGGAGTTAAGAAAAGGTACATGGTATCTCTTTCTAAGCACATCCTTGTTCAAGAGAATGATTTCATTAGAGCTGGAGAACCACTTTCTGATGGAGCGATAACGCCTAACGATATATTGTCTATCAAAGGCCCAACAGCTGTTCAGGAGTACTTGGTAAATGAGATTCAGGAAGTATACCGTCTACAAGGTGTAAAAATCAATGACAAGCACATCGAGGTAATTGTTAGCCAGATGATGCAGAAAGTTGAAATACTTGATGCTGGAGATACAGGTTTCCTTCAGAATCAAATTGTAGACAAGTGGGCTTTCCGTGAGGAAAATGACATGATCCTTGACAAGAAGGTAGTTGTAGAGCCTGGAGATTCAGCCACGCTTAAAGCGGGTATGATAATCACTGCGCGAAGACTTAGAGATGAGAACTCTAGCCTAAAACGTAAAGACCTTAAAGTGGTTCAAGTAAGAGATGCACAAACATCTGTTTCCAGACCTACTTTGCAAGGTATTACGGCTTCTTCATTGGGTACTGAAAGCTTTATTTCTGCTGCTTCATTCCAGGAGACCACTAAGGTACTTAGTGAGGCTGCTATTAGAGGCAAGCGAGATGAGCTACTTGGACTTAAAGAGAACGTCATTGTGGGTCACCTTATTCCAGCAGGAACAGGGCAACGAAAATTCAATAATTTGATCGTTGGATCAAAAGAAGAGTATGAGTTGTTGACTGCTGAAAAAGAGGCGGGTAGCAAGAAAGTTCGAGAGACAGTAAAATAAAAACTAATTCCTAAATACAGAAGGTCTGCTTTGTGGAGCAGACCTTTTTTTATCCTATTCGAGATTTATTATGGAAGATGATAAAAAAACTGAGGAGCAGCAAAAGCAACAAATAAATGTGGAGCTAACAGACGAAATTGCTGAGGGAATTTATTCCAACTTGGCGATGATAGCCCATTCGAACTCAGAATTTGTGGTGGATTTTATCCGTTTAATGCCTGGAATACCTAAGGCAAAGGTTAAATCACGAATTATAATGACGCCAGATCATGCTTTACGACTTTTACATGCATTGAAAGACAATCTTGAGAAGTACGAAAAAGCATTTGGAAAAATACAAGGAGGGAAGGATGCCCCTCAATTCCCAATGAATTTTGGGGGAACATTAGGAGAAGCATAATAAGGAGGAATAAGGTGATAAACTCAATTATTGTAATGATAGTTGATTTGAGTCGCGTAAAATTATAACTCCTTAATTTTGTTTGTTTTATTGATTTGTTTACCTTTGCAATCCGAATTTTATAAGTTTAAAGCAGATTAATTAATTTATCTATTAATGCCTACTATACAACAGTTAGTTAGAAAAGGTAGAACCACTCTTGAGAGCAAATCCAAGTCAAGGGCTTTGGATGCATGTCCTCAAAGGAGAGGTGTGTGTACCCGTGTGTACACTACTACGCCAAAGAAGCCTAATTCAGCCATGAGAAAAGTGGCAAGAGTTAGATTGACAAATGGTAAGGAAGTTAATGCTTACATCCCTGGAGAAGGTCACAACCTTCAAGAGCACTCTATTGTGTTGATCCGTGGTGGAAGGGTTAAAGATTTACCAGGAGTAAGATACCATATTATCCGTGGAGCACTGGATACTGCAGGTGTAAAAGACCGTAAGCAGGGTCGCTCTAAATACGGAGCCAAGCGACCAAAGGCCGCTAAAAAATAATATAATTTAATAACAGAATAAAATGAGAAAAGCGAAACCAAAAAAGAGGTATATTCTTCCTGACCCCAAATTCAATGACACTTTGGTCACCAGGTTTGTCAATTGTCTTATGGTGGATGGTAAGAAAAGTATTGCTTACAGAATCTTTTATGATGCCATAGGCAAAGTAGAAGAAAAAGTAGGTGAGAATGGTCTTGAGGTTTGGAAAAAAGCGCTTAACAATATTACTCCTGCTGTAGAGGTAAAGAGTCGTAGAGTTGGGGGTGCAACTTTCCAGGTACCTTTGGAAGTGAGGCCTGACCGTAAAATTTCCTTAGGTATTAAGTGGATGATTACTTTTGCTAGAAAAAGAGGAGAAAAAACCATGATGGATCGATTGGCTGGAGAGATCATCTCGGCTTCTAAAGGAGAAGGCGCAGCTGTGAAGAAAAAAGACGATACGCATAGAATGGCGGAAGCCAATAAAGCATTCTCGCATTTTAGATTTTAATAAGTAATGGCTAAGAAAGACTTAAAATATTTAAGAAACATAGGTATCATGGCTCACATTGACGCCGGAAAAACAACAACTTCCGAGCGTATTTTGTATTACACTGGTTTGTCACATAAAATTGGTGAAGTACATGATGGAGCCGCTACTATGGACTGGATGGAGCAAGAGCAGGAGAGAGGGATTACCATCACTTCAGCTGCTACTACTACCAAATGGAAGTACCCTACCGATCAGGGACAGCCTTTAGAAAATACTAAAGAATATCAAATCAACTTGATTGATACTCCTGGTCACGTGGATTTTACCGTTGAGGTAGAAAGATCCCTTCGAGTGCTGGATGGTGCTGTAGCCTTATTTTGTGCTGTATCAGGTGTGGAACCTCAGTCCGAAACAGTTTGGAGACAAGCTGATAAATACCACGTTCCAAGAATCTGCTTTGTAAACAAAATGGATCGTGCCGGAGCTGATTTTTTTAATGCCATTAATGAAATTAAGGATAAATTAGGTGCTAACCCTGTACCTCTTCAAATTCCAATTGGAGCTGAAGATACATTTAAGGGAGTAGTTGATCTTATCACGAATCAGGCCATAGTATGGAATGAAGAAGATCAAGGGATGACTTATAAAGTTATTGAAATCCCTGAGGATCTTAAAGAGACCGTTACTGAATACAGACAAAGTCTTATTGAGCAGGTAGCCTCTTATGATGAGGATTTAATGATCAAATTCTTTGAGGATGAAAATTCCATTACCAAAGAAGAAATGATGACTGCTATTCGTAAGGCTGTAATCAACATGGACTTTTCTCCTGTATTGTGTGGTTCTGCCTTTAAAAACAAAGGAGTTCAAGCGCTTTTGGATGCTGTAATGGCTTATTTGCCTTCACCTCTTGATTTGCCTCCTGTAAAAGGAACAAATCCTGATACTGAAGAATCTGTAGTAAGAAATCCTGACAGTGATGAGCCTTTTGCTGCTTTAGCATTTAAAATTGCTACTGACCCATTTGTAGGTCGTTTGGCTTTTATGCGTGTTTATTCAGGCCAGTTGAATTCTGGTTCTTATGTATACAACACAAGAACAAGTAAAAAAGAAAGAATATCAAGATTGCTTCAAATGCACTCCAACAAGCAAAATCCTATTGATAGGGTAGAAGCTGGAGACATTTGTGCCGGTGTTGGTTTTAAAGATATAAAAACAGGCGATACACTTTGTGATGAGAAGAACAAAGTGGTCTTAGAGGAAATGACTTTCCCTGAGCCTGTTATTGGTTATGCAATTGAGCCTAAGACGCAAGCAGATGTTGACAAATTAGGTATGGCCATTGCCAAGTTGGTTGAGGAAGATCCTACCCTGCACGTAAATACTGACCATGAAACTGGTCAAGTTATTTTGAGAGGTATGGGTGAACTTCACCTTGAGATTATTATAGACAGACTTAAGCGTGAGTTTAAAGTTGAGATCAACCAAGGTGCTCCTCAGGTAGCTTACAAAGAAGCTCTTTTTGCTAGTGTTGAACACAAAGAAGTGTACAAGAAGCAAACAGGTGGTAAAGGTAAATTTGCAGACATTGTGTTCGAGATTGGACCAAAAGAAGCTGATCCTGAAACTGGTGAAGTCAAAGCTGGATTGGATTTTGTAAATGGCATTGTTGGGGGTGTGATTCCAAGAGAATTTATTCCTTCAATTCAGAAGGGCTTTGCAGAGTCTATGAAAAATGGTCCGTTGGCTGGATACCCGGTTGAAGCTATGAAAGTAAGGTTGTTCCATGGTTCTTTTCACGATGTCGATTCAGATGCAGTGTCATTTGAAATGGCCGCAAGATTAGGTTTCAAAGAAGCGGCTAAAAAATGTAAGCCTCAATTATTGGAGCCAATCATGGCAGTAGAAGTTGTTACTCCTGAGGAGTATACAGGACCTGTTACAGGTGACTTAAACCGTCGAAGAGGTTTGATGAAAGGTATGGATACCAAAGGTGTTTCAACTGTTATCAAGTCATCCGTTCCATTGTCAGAATTGTTTGGCTATGTAACAGATTTGAGAACCATTTCATCCGGTAGGGCATCCGCCTCACTTACTTTCTCACATTATGACCCTGTTCCTAGTAACATTGCTGAAGCTGTTATTGCTAAAGTAAAAGGAGAGAAGGCTTAAAATAATCGAACATGAATCAAAAAATCAGAATAAAACTAAAGTCATACGATCATAGCCTGGTGGACAAGTCATCAGAGAAGATCGTGAAAGCTGTAAAATCTACAGGTGCAGTAGTTGTTGGGCCAATTCCTCTTCCTACTAAAAAAGAGAAATTTACAGTATTGAAATCTCCACATGTAAACAAAAAAGCTAGAGAACAATTTCAGCTTTGTACTTACAAGAGATTGGTAGATATTTACTCTAACAGTTCTAAAACAGTAGATGCTTTGATGAAAATCGAACTTCCAAGTGGAGTAGATGTTGAAATTAAAGTGTGATCTTCACTTATAATATTTAGAAAAACCTGTACCAATTGTGGTGCAGGTTTTTTTTTGGAGCAAACATTTCGCTTTGCTTTAAATAAATCTTAGAATTTTCATTTGTTTGGGGATGTTTCCTAAGCTAATTGTTTGAAAATATTCAGGTTGCAGTTTGTTACCTGAAATTAAATTACTAACTTTGCAATCCTTTAAAGGGGACAGGTGTGTATACACTTGTGAATCATTGTATATCATATATCCAAAGATGTCTGGAATAATAGGTAAGAAAATCGGAATGACTAGTATTTTTAGTGCCGATGGACGAAATGTCGCATGCACGTTAATAGAAGCTGGTCCTTGCGTAGTGACGCAAGTAAAAAATGTAGAATCAGACGGGTACAACGCTGTACAGTTGTCTTATGGTGAGCGTAAGGAAAAAAATACGCCCAAACCATTAATCGGCCATTTCAAAAAGGCTGGTACAACTCCAAAGCAGAAAGTTGTTGAATTTAGGGATTTCAGAGTGGAATTCGAAGGTCAGGTAGACATGGGTAAAACTGTGGTATCTGACAAGATCTTTGTCGAAGGTGATTTTATTGATGCTATAGGAACTTCCAAAGGAAAAGGTTTCCAAGGTGTTGTTAAGCGTCATGGGTTTGCAGGAGTTGGCGGTGCCACTCACGGCCAGCACAACAGACAACGTCATCCAGGTTCTATCGGTGCTTGCTCTTGGCCCTCAAGGGTTTTTAAAGGCATGAGAATGGCAGGAAGAACCGGTGGTAACAGGGTCAAAGTACTTAATTTAAAAGTACTTAAAATATATCCTGAAAAGAACCTGCTATTAGTTAGTGGTTCTATACCGGGAGCCAAAAATTCTTTTGTGATTCTAGAGAAGTAATAAGATGGAATTAGCAATATTAAAACAAACCGGTGAAGAGACCGGAAGGAAGATCACGCTCTCTGAAGATATTTTCTCCATGGAGCCCAATGATCACGCCATATACCTGGATGTAAAACAGTATTTGGCCAATAGAAGACAGGGTACGCATAAATCTAAAGAAAGAGCTGAAATTTCCGGTTCTACCAGAAAGATTAAAAAACAAAAAGGTACCGGTAGCGCACGTGCTGGCTCTATCAAATCTCCAATTTTCAGAGGAGGAGGAAGAGTATTCGGCCCTAAGCCAAGAGACTACTCTTTTAAGTTAAATAAGAAATTGAAGCAGGTTGCCAGAAAGTCTGCACTAAGTTACAAAGCCAAAGAAAACGGTTTAGTGATTTTGGAAGATTTGGTTTTTGATGCACCTAAGACCAAGGATTATATCAATCTGTTGTCCAAACTATCTTTATCAGATAAAAAGACACTTCTAGTGGTTGGTGAAAACAACCCAAATGTTTATTTGTCATCTAGGAACGTACCTAAAGCAAAAGTAAGAGTATTCAGTGAATTGAATACTTATGAATTACTTGATGCTGATAGTCTTGTTCTTTGTGAAGGTGCTGTAAGTAAGTTAGAAACCCTTTTATCGAAGTAAAATCATGGATATATTAAAAAGACCTTTAATTACAGAAAAGATCTCAGCCATGAACGAACGTGGGGTGTATGGTTTTGTAGTTGAAAGAACTGCAAAGAAGCCTCAAATAAAAGATGCCGTAGAGAAAATGTACGGTGTCAAAGTGGTTGAAGTACGCACCATGCGTTATGCTGCAAAGAAAAAGACAAGGTACACCAAAGCTAAAATTGTTTCTGGATATACCAACACCTTCAAGAAGGCAATGGTACAGGTAGCAGAAGGTGAAATCATTGATTTTTACGGAGAAATTTAATTGAATCAGAGCAATGGCAGTTAAAAAATTAAAACCTGTAACTCCTGGTACCCGTTTTAGAGTGGCGCCTTCATTTGATGAAGTCACAACTTCTAAGCCGGAAAAGAGCCTTTTGGCTCCTTTGAAGAAAAGTGGTGGCAGGAATCATAGTGGTAAAATGACCTCCAGATATATCGGAGGTGGACATAAAAAAAGGCTTAGGATCGTCGATTTCAAAAGAAATAAAGAAGGCGTTCCAGCTGTAGTTAAATCTATAGAATACGATCCAAATAGAACAGCAAGGATAGCTTTGTTATTTTATGTGGATGGTACTAAAGCTTATATGATTGCTCCTGAGGGACTTGAAGTAGGTCAAACGGTTGTTTCTGGAGAAGGAGCAAGCCCTGAAGTTGGCAATACTTTGTATTTAAGAAATATCCCTCTAGGTACAATTATTCATAACATTGAATTGAAGCCTGGTAAAGGTGGAGCAATGGCAAGAAGTGCTGGTGGATACGCGCAGCTTCTAGCGAGAGAAGGTAAATACGTAACCCTCAAATTGCCTTCTGGTGAAATGAGAGTCGTTTTGGGTACTTGCAAGGCTACTATTGGGACTGTTTCTAATGGTGACCATATGAACGTAGTACTTGGAAAAGCTGGTCGTAAAAGATGGCTTGGAAGAAGACCTCGTACTAGAGGTGTTGCTATGAACCCTGTTGATCACCCTATGGGTGGTGGTGAAGGCCGTTCTTCAGGTGGTCATCCACGTTCTAGAACAGGCTTGTTGGCCAAGGGTAAAAAGACTCGTTCGCCCAAAAAGTACTCCAATAAATTTATCATTAGCAGAAGAACTAAGTAAACATGGCACGTTCGTTAAAAAAAGGCCCATATATAGAGCACCACTTACTAAAGAAAGTGGATGTTATGAACGAATCTGGAAAGAAATCCGTGATCAAAACCTGGTCCAGGAGGTCGATGATTTCTCCGGATTTTGTAGGACTAACCTTTGCAGTGCACAATGGAAACAAATTTATTCCTGTTTTTGTGACAGACAATATGGTTGGTCATAAGTTAGGTGAATTTGCACCTACCAGAAATTTCCGTGGACACATTGCCAAAAAAGATAAAGGAAAGAGATAATCATGGAAGCTATAGCAAAATTAAATAATGTTCCTACCTCTCCCAGAAAGATGCGTCTGGTTGCGGATCTGGTAAGGGGAAAGAAAGTAGGTCAGGCATTAAGCATCTTGAAATTTACGCCTAATCATGGATCTATCAGGCTTGAAAAGCTGTTGTTATCCGCTATTGCCAACTGGCAGGCGAAAAATCCTGATGATAAGCTTGAAGATGCAGAATTGTATATCAAGACCATCTCTGTAGATGGAGGTAGGATGTTAAAGAGGCTAAGACCTGCACCACAGGGTAGAGCACATAGAATCCGTAAAAGATCAAATCATGTAACGCTTGTAGTAGACTCCGTTGGAGAAAATGTTACCGCTGATGTTGTTGAATCAAATGAAAAAGTAAACTAAAATATGGGACAAAAAGTTAACCCAATTGGTTTAAGGCTTGGTATCATTAAGGGGTGGGACTCTAACTGGTATGGAGGACGCGATTTCGCTGATAAGCTTTATGAAGACCAGAACATCAGAAAATACGTCTTTGCCAGGATACCTAAAGGCGGTATTTCTAAGGTGATTATTGAAAGAACTCTTAAAAGAATTACCCTTACCATTCAAACTGCCCGACCTGGTGTAGTAATTGGAAAAGGTGGTTCTGAGGTGGATAAGCTAAAAGAAGAACTTAAGAAAATTACAGATAAGGACATTCAAATCAACATATTTGAAATCAAACGTCCTGAATTAGATGCTAAGTTGGTTGGTGAATCCATTGCACAGCAATTGGAAGCCAGGATTTCTTTTAGGAGAGCTATGAAACAATCCATTGCTGCTACCATGAGAGTGGGCGCTGAAGGGATTAAAGTAAAACTTTCCGGTAGATTAGGTGGTGCTGAAATGGCTAGATCTGAAATGTACAAAGAAGGTAGAATTCCTTTGCACACTATTCGTGCAGATGTGGATTATGCCCTTTCTGAAGCACAAACAGTCTATGGTAAAATCGGTATCAAAGTTTGGATATTCAAAGGCGAAGTTTATGGTAAAAGAGATCTTTCTCCAAATGCCGGACTAAGTAATGACTCCAAAGGAAATGCTCCTGCTGGTAACAGAAGAAGAAGAGAAGGTGGGCCTAAGAGAAGAAAAAGAAACAACTAAACATCCTTAACTGAGCAATCATGTTACAGCCAAGAAGAACGAAATTTAGAAAAATGCATAAGGGGAGGATCAAAGGAATTGCCCAAAGAGGTCATACTTTGGCCTTTGGTAATTTCGGCATCAAATCCCTGGAGCCTGGATGGATCACTTCGAGACAAATAGAAGCTGCCCGTATTGCAATGACAAGAGCAATGAAAAGGGAAGGACAAGTTTGGATCCGAATATTTCCAGATAAACCGATCACTAAAAAGCCTGCAGAGGTAAGGATGGGTAAAGGTAAAGGAGCTCCTGAATACTGGGTAGCAGTTATCAGACCAGGAACAATCCTTTTTGAAGCTACTGGTGTTTCCGTGGAAGTTGCACAGGAAGCTCTAAGACTAGCACAACAAAAGCTTCCTGTAAGTACAAAATTTATCGTACGTAGAGATTACGTTGGATCATAAGCTGATGAAAAATTCTGAAATCAACGCTCTAACTGAGAGCGAAATACAATCCCGCATAGATGCGGAAAGGGAGAACTTGACAAAATTACGTTTTGCTCATGCTATTTCACCCATAGAAAATCCAAATAGAATAAGAGAATCAAGGCGTTTGGTTGCAAGGTTGAATACGTTTTTACGAGCCAAACAACTAGCTAAATAAGAAACAAAATGGCTACTACAGATAGAAACCTTCGTAAAGAAAGAATAGGAAAGGTAGTTAGCAACAAAATGGATAAGTCCATAACCGTAGCGATAGAGCGTAGAGTAAAACACCCTATTTACGGTAAATTTGTTGGTAAAACGACCAAATTCATGGCTCATGACGAAAACAATGATTGTAAGCAAGGAGACTTGGTTAAAATCAGTGAAACTCGTCCGCTGAGTAAGAGCAAGCGTTGGAGATTGGTGGAAATAATAGAAAGGGCATTATAAATCATGATACAGCAAGAATCCAGATTAAGTGTAGCGGATAATTCAGGTGCAAAAGAAGTACTTGTAATCCGTGTTTTGGGAGGAACCAAAAGAAGGTATGCCTCTATTGGAGACAAGGTTGTAGTCACTGTTAAATCAGCCCTATCATCCAGTAATATGAAAAAAGGTACCGTTTCTAAAGCGGTGATCGTAAGGACTAAAAAAGAAGTCCGAAGAAAAGACGGTTCGTATATCCGATTTGAGGATAATGCAGCTGTGCTTTTAAATAACAATGACGAACCTAGAGGAACCCGTATTTTCGGCCCAGTTGCCAGGGAACTTAGGGAAAAGCAGTTTATGAAAATTGTATCGTTAGCCCCTGAAGTATTGTAATCATGGAAAGAAAATTTAACAAACAACCGAAATTGCATATCAAAACTGGTGATACCGTATTGGTGATCGCAGGAGATGATAAAAGCAAACAAGGTAAGATCCTTTCTGTTGACCGAGCCAAAAGAAGGGCAATAGTAGAAGGTTTAAATATGGTAACCAAACATATAAAACCTACAACTAACTCTCCTCAAGGTGGTATAGAAAAGAAAGAGGCTCCCATTCATATCAGTAACCTTAAATTGGTAGATCCTAAAACAGGAGACGCTACCAGGATAGGTCGAAAAAAGAATGAGGACGGAAAATTAGTAAGATACTCTAAGAAAACCGGGGAGGTGATCAATGGCTAAACCTAGATTAAAAGAAAAATTCGACAACGAAATCAAATCTGAATTGAAAGATAAATTTCAATTCGGAAGTGTGATGCAAGTACCTCAATTGACAAAAATTGTCTTGAACAAAGGTATTGGTGCTGCTGTGGCAGACAAAAAGTTGGTCGATCAAGGAGTTGAAGAACTTACACTGATTACTGGTCAAAGAGCAGTAGCAACTAAAGCTAAAAATTCAATCTCAAACTTTAAGTTAAGAGATGGTATGCCAATTGGCGCCAAAGTTACACTTAGAGGAGACAGAATGTATGAATTTCTTGATCGTTTGGTAAGCATTGCTTTACCAAGGGTTAGGGATTTCAAAGGAATCTCTGATAAAGGATTTGATGGCCGAGGAAACTATACTTTGGGAGTAACAGAGCAAATTATTTTCCCTGAAATTAGTATCGAAAAGGTAAATAGGATTTCTGGTATGGACATCACTTTGGTGACCACTGCGAAAACTGACGAAGAAGCACATGCTTTGTTGAAGTCCCTAGGTATGCCATTCGTAAATAATAATAAAGAAGAATAGTTATGGCAAGAGAATCGATAAAAGCCCGCGAAAGAAAAAGAGAGCGTATGGTAGCTAAATACGCTCATAAACGCGCTACGCTTAAAGCAGCAGGTGACTATGAGGCATTGGATAAGCTTCCAAAGAACGCTTCTCCAGTAAGGCTTCATAACCGTTGTAAACTTACCGGCCGTCCGAAAGGATACATGAGAAAATTTGGCATCAATAGGGTGACTTTTAGAGAAATGGCTTCCGCTGGTAAAATTCCGGGTGTAACCAAGTCTAGCTGGTAAAAATTATATAATAGTTTTTATTCTTAATTTCATTGTGTAACTTTGCAGGCCCGTTAGGGTTTTGTAGTTAGACTAATACAAATATGACTGATCCAATAGCTGATTATCTAACCAGGTTGAGGAATGCCATCAAGGCAACTCACCGGATAGTAGAAATACCTGCTTCTAACATCAAAAAAGAACTTACTAAAGTTCTTTTTGAAAAAGGTTACATTCAGAATTATAAATTTGTTGAGGAAGGACCTCAGGGAACTATTAAAATAGCCCTGAAGTACAACCCTCAAACCAAAGAAAATTCTATTGTAAGCCTTACAAGAGTAAGTAAGCCAGGTTTAAGAAAATACGTAGATAAAGAATCTCTTCCCAGAGTAATTAATGGTTTGGGTATTGCAATTCTTTCTACGTCAAAAGGTGTAATGACTGACAAAGAAGCCCGCGTTGAAGGTGTGGGTGGTGAAGTACTTTGTTACGTTTACTAATAAATTGATATGTCTAGAATAGGTAAAAAACCGATAAATCTACCTGCGGGTGTGACTGTAGACGTTTCTGATCACAATCAGATAACTGTTAAAGGTCCCAAAGGTACACTGACTCAGGATGTTCATCCTGATTTTACAGTAGAAGTTGAAGAAGGTAACCTGGTCATAGTAAGGCCAACTGATTCAAAACGCCACAAATCACTACATGGGCTTTACCGCTCTTTGTTAAATAATATGGTGATAGGTGTAACTGAAGGTTACAAAAAAGAATTGGAACTAGTAGGTGTAGGTTATAAAGCTACTAATCAAGGTCAAATTCTTGAACTTGCTTTGGGATATTCACACAGTATATTTTTGGCTGTCCCTGAGGAAGTTGCTATCAAAACTGAAACTCCTAAAGGTAAAAACCCTTTGGTTACTTTAGAGAGTATCGACAAAGAATTAATAGGTCAGGTAGCTGCTAAAATAAGATCCCTACGTAAAGTTGAACCTTTCAAAGGCAAAGGTATTAAGTTTGTAGGAGAAATTATTAGACGTAAAGCTGGTAAAACTGCCGCTAAAAAATAATTAGAAGATGGCTTTCAAGAAAAAAACTAGAAGACTGAGAATAAAGAGAGGTATCCGAAGGAAAATTTCAGGTACTGATGCTAGGCCAAGACTTTCTGTATTTAAAAGTAATACAGGAATATATGCACAATTGATTGACGATTTAAAAGGTCAAACTCTTGCAGCAGCTTCATCCAAAGAACTGGGTGCTATTAAAAATGTGAATGTATCTGTTTCAAAAGAAGTTGGAAAAAAATTAGCTGAAAAAGCTGTTTCTAACGGAGTGAATGAAGTTGTTTTCGACAGAAGTGGATATCTTTATCATGGTAATGTAAAAGCTTTGGCAGAAGGTGCCAGAGAAGGAGGCCTTAAATTTTAATCATTATGTCCCAAGTAAGTAAAAGACCCATCAGGGCTACAGATACAGAATTAACCGAAAAAGTTGTTGCCATTAATCGTGTAGCAAAGGTTGTTAAAGGTGGACGAAGATTCTCCTTCTCAGCAATCGTTGTGGTTGGTGATGGTAATGGTGTAGTTGGTTATGGCTTAGGTAAAGCCAATGAGGTTACCGATGCGATTACCAAAGGTATAGAAGACGCTAAGAAAAATTTGATTAAAGTTCCATTGCTTAAAGGTACTATCCCTCACGAGCAATTAGGTAAATATGGTGGTGGTTTGGTTTTAATTAAACCTGCTGCACCTGGTACTGGAGTTTTGGCTGGTGGTTCTATGCGTGCTGTTTTAGAAAGTGCTGGATATACAGATATTCTTGCCAAATCAAAAGGTTCTTCTAATCCACATAACGTGGTTAAAGCGACTATAGAAGCGCTTTTAAAATTGAGAGATGCTATCGCTGTTTCTCAACAGAGAAGGATTAAAATTGCTAAAGTTTTTAACGGTTAAGAAAATGGCAAAAATAAAAATCACTCAGATAAGGAGTATAATTAATAGACCCAAATCTCAAAAAGCTACTATCGCTGCTTTGGGACTAGGTAAGATCAACCGAACAGTGGAAAAGGATGACAGCCCACAGTTACAAGGTATGATCCAAAAAATAAGCCATCTAGTTAAGGTACAGGAAGTTTAATATTAGATGACCTAAAAGTTGTTTAATATTTAAACTAATCGAAAATCTAAGTAAAATGAAATTACATACATTAAAACCAGCGGAAGGCTCCATAAAAACCAGAAAAAGGATCGGTAGAGGTCAAGGTTCTGGTAGAGGAGGTACATCCACTAAAGGGCACAAAGGTGCGAAATCCAGGTCTGGTTATAAAACCAAACTAGGTTTTGAAGGTGGTCAAATGCCTCTTCAACGTAGGGTACCAAAATTTGGATTTACTAATCACAATAGGGTAGCTTATCAATCCGTAAACCTTGATATTATTCAGGAGTTGGCGAGTAAGCTTAACACGGACAGTATAGATTTCGATGTTTTACATCAAAATGGGTTAGTTTCCAAAAAAGATCTTGTAAAAGTCCTAGGAAGAGGCGAACTTACTTCCAAATTAAACGTAAGCGCCCACAGTTTCTCTGCTAGTGCCATAGCGGCGATTGAAAAAGTTGGAGGATCTGTAAATAAGATTTAATACATGAAAAAGTTTATTACAACAGTAAAGAACATCTTTTCGATTGAGGATTTAAGAATCAGAATCTTGAATACAATTGGTTTGCTAATTGTTTTCAGAATAGGATCCTTTGTCGTCCTACCAGGTGTTGATCCAAGTCGCCTTGGAGAGGCAGCTTCTGGTATATTCGGATTGATTGATACCTTCTTAGGTGGTTCTTTCAGTAGGGCGTCCATTTTTGGCTTGGGTATTATGCCCTATATTTCTGCTTCAATTGTACTTCAATTGTTGACTGTTGGCGTACCCTATTTTCAAAAATTACAAAAGGATGGAGAATCTGGCAGGAAAAGAATCAATCAAATTACGAGGGTTCTTACCATTTTGATAACCCTGGCACAAGGTATTGGTTATATTACAGCCACTATCCCCGATGAAGCCATTGTTATCGATAAAACGCTATTTTTAACGTCTGCTCTTGTTCTATTGACAGCCGGGACTATGTTCTGTATGTGGATAGGTGAGAAAATTACTGAAAAAGGTATCGGGAATGGTATTTCCATGTTGATCATGATAGGTATCATCTCTGCATTGCCTGGCGCCATAATCTCCGAAAGTTTATCTAAAGGAGGCGGAGGTATCTTGTTGCTTCTTCTTGAGGCCGTTATCCTCTTCTTTGTAGTAGTTGGAGTTGTAGCCCTTACAGAAGCAGTAAGAAGAATCCCTGTTCAATATGCCAAGCAAGTAGTTGGTGGCAAAGTTTACGGTGGTCAGAGACAATACATTCCTATTAAGGTGAATGCCTCTGGAGTTATGCCCATTATCTTTGCTCAATCATTGATGTTTTTACCAGCATTGATTGCTCAAATTTGGGCTGACAGCAGCGATATTGCCTCTTATATTGGAACTACATTTAGTGATTTCACATCTTGGCAATACAATCTTGTCTTTGCATTGATGATCATTCTTTTCACCTTCTTTTACACTGCTATTACGGTTAACCCCGAGCAAATTGCAGAAGACATGAAAAGGAATGGTGGCTTTGTACCGGGGATTAAACCCGGAGGACCAACTGGTGATTTCATTGATAATATCATATCAAGAATAACTTTACCTGGTTCTATACTATTGGCTTTGGTAGCCATCATGCCAGCCTTTGCAATTATTGCAGGAGTTAGTAGTGAGTTTGCCCAGTTTTATGGAGGGACTTCTCTATTGATTATGGTAGGCGTAATTTTGGATACATTGAGACAGATAGAAAGTTACCTGTTGATGAGACATTATGAAGGTATGATGAAGAGTGGGAACATGAAAAATGACCCATCAAGTTATGCTGTAGCTTAAGGTATGATACAGTTTAAGACTGCAGAAGAAATTGAAATAATAAAAGATAGTGCGCTGATTTTAGGAAAGGCGCATGGCGAAGTAGCCAAACATGTGAAAGAAGGGGTAAAGACCTCTTTTTTAGATAAAATTGCTGAAGAATTTATCCGGGATAATAAAGCCATTCCATCTTTTAAAGGGTATAATGGTTTCCCGGCATCTCTGTGTATTTCCGTGAATGAAGTTGTAGTTCATGGATTTCCCAGTCAATATCAATTGAAAGATGGCGATATAATCTCAATAGATTGTGGAGTCTTTCACCAAGGTTTTCATAGCGATTCCGCTTATACTTACCCTGTTGGTGAAGTTTCTCCCAAGACGATTGCACTTTTAAAAGCTACAAAGGAATCCCTTTATTTAGGGATAGAAAAAGCGGTTTTAGGTAACCGTGTTGGTGATATCGGCAATGCAATACAAAAATTTGTAGAAGCAAAAGGATACACTGTTGTTAGAGAATTAGTTGGCCATGGAGTTGGAAAACAACTTCACGAATCTCCAGAAGTTCCCAATTGGGGAAAAAGAGGAAGTGGTGCCAAACTAAAAGAAGGGATGGTTATAGCCATAGAACCAATGGTTAACCTAGGTACTCGAAATGTTGTTCAAGAAAGGGATGGTTGGACAATCAGGACTGCTGATCGTAAACCTTCTGCCCATTATGAACATACGGTTGCCATATTAGAGGATAAAACCGAAATCTTGACAACACATCGTTTTATAGAAGAGAATTTTAAATTTTAATTATGGCTAAACAAGCATCTATTGAGCAGGACGGTACCATCGTCGAAGCATTGTCCAACGCAATGTTTAAGGTGGAACTTGAAAATGGTCACCAATTGATTGCACACATTTCCGGTAAGATGCGAATGAATTACATTAAAATTTTACCAGGAGATAAGGTTAAATTAGAAATGTCTCCTTATGATCTTACCAAAGGAAGAATTGTCTACCGTTACAAGTAAATTGTAGTAGTAAGTAAGCAGTATCAAATTAGGAAAATTAGTATTGATATGAAAGTTAAAGCATCTATTAAAAAAAGAAGTGTTGACTGCAAAGTGATCCGGAGAAAAGGAAAGCTTTATGTCATCAACAAAAAGAATCCGAAGTTTAAACAAAGACAAGGTTAAATACTATGGCTAGAATTGCAGGTGTCGATATACCGGACAATAAACGTGGTGAAATAGGCCTTACCTATATTTTTGGTATCGGCAGGAGTACGGCTAGAGCCATACTAAATAAGGCAGGTATTTCTTTAGACAAGAAAGCCGGAGAGTGGGATGATGATGAGTCAACCGCCATCAGGAACATCATTGCTGAGGAATACAAGACGGAAGGTGTACTTAAATCTGAAGTACAGTTGAGTATCAAAAGGCTGATGGATATTGGTTGTTATAGAGGTTTGAGACATAGAAAGGGTCTTCCCGTTCGTGGTCAAAAAACCAAGAACAACGCCAGAACCAGAAAAGGTAAGAGAAAAACTGTTGCCAACAAGAAGAAAGCGACTAAATAAATCCTGACATAGATTATGGCTCAGAAAAGAAACGAAAAGACAAAGGCTAAGAAGCGGGTTGTTAAAGTAGAAGCTGTGGGACAGGCCCATATCAAAGCTTCTTTTAATAACATCATTATATCCATTACCAATAATTCAGGACAAGTTATTTCCTGGGCTTCTGCTGGTAAAATGGGCTTTAGGGGTTCCAAAAAGAATACTCCTTATGCTGCTCAAATGGCTGCTCAAAACTGTGGGCAGGTTGCGTATGACCTCGGTCTTAGAAAGATTGAAGTATTTGTAAAAGGTCCTGGTGCTGGTAGAGAATCTGCCATCAGAACCTTACAAAATGTTGGGCTGGATGTGACGACCATTACTGATGTTACCCCATTACCTCATAACGGTTGTCGTCCTCCAAAACGCAGAAGAGTTTAATTTAAAGAAAATATAGCATGGCTAGATATAGAGGTCCAAAAGCAAAAATTGCCAGGAAATTTGGCGAGCCCATAGAAGGGCAAAGCAAAGTGCTTCAGAAGAAAAATTATCCTCCAGGAATGCATGGCAGAGGTAGACGCAAAAAGCAGTCTGAATTTGCTATTCAATTGATGGAGAAACAAAAGGCCAAATACATCTACGGTGTATTGGAAAGACAATTTGCTAAAATGTTTGATCATGCCTCCAGGAAAAAAGGAGTGACAGGTGAAAACCTATTGCAATTGTTGGAAGGTCGTTTGGATAACTCGGTTTACAGACTGGGTATTGCACCAACGAGAAGAGGAGCACGCCAATTGGTTTCTCACAAACATATACTTGTTAATGGAACTGTAGTGAATATCCCTTCATTTCAGTTGAAGCCAGGTGATGTGATTGCTGTGAGAGAGAAATCAAAATCATTGGAGGCTATTACAGAAAGTCTTAGAGGCAAAGGAACAACCAGATACAGTTGGTTGGAATGGGACAATGGATCCCTGAGTGGTAAGTTTGTAAATGTTCCAATTAGAGAAGATATTCCTGAGAACATAAAAGAACAACTTATCGTAGAATTGTACTCTAAGTAATCATTTACATTCCTATTAAAAGAATTAAAGATATGTCCATATTAGCATTTCAAATGCCAGAGAAAGTGGTAATGGAAAAAGCAGACGATTTCCACGGACTGTTTACCTTTAAGCCACTTGAAAAAGGGTACGGGGTTACCATCGGAAATGCCCTCAGAAGGATTCTTTTGTCTTCACTGGAAGGTTATGCTATTACTGCGGTAAAATTACCCGGTGTAGTGCATGAGTTTTCTAGTATTGAGGGAGTGGTTGAAGACGTTACAGATATTATCCTTAACCTAAAACAGGTCAGGTTCAAAAAAATCCATGATGCCATTGATAATAAAATTACAGTGGAAGTTAAAAATCAGGATGTTTTTACCGCAGGAGATATTGCCAAATACACTACCTCTTTTGAAGTTTTGAATCCTGATTTGGTCATATGTCATTTGGATAATTCAAAAAGCCTAGAAATTGAACTTACTGTTGATAAAGGTAGGGGATATCTTCCTGCAGAAGAATCCAAACCTAAGGAACAGATTTACGGTACGATCTCGGTTGATGCTGTTTTTACACCTATCAAAAATGTAAAATACAGAATCGAAAATACCAGGGTGGAGCAAAAGACTGATTATGAGCAATTAATCATGGAGGTCAGCACTGACGGGTCTATACATCCCGAAAAAGCCTTGCAAGAATCTGCTAAGATCTTGATTCAACACTTTATGTTGTTTTCAGATCAGACTATGGTTATCGACGCGCCAGGAAGTGGTGCTATAGAGCCTATAGATGAAGAGTATCTGCACATGAGAAAATTACTTAAGACATCCTTGAGTGATTTAGATCTTTCTGTCAGAGCTTACAATTGTCTGAAAGCCGCCGATGTTAAGAGTCTAGGAGACCTTGCCAAACTTGAAATTTCTGATATGATGAAATTTAGAAACTTTGGTAAGAAGTCTTTGGCAGAATTGGAACAACTTATCCAGGAAAAAGGCCTGACCTTCGGTATGGATCTGTCTAAGTATAAACTTGATGAAGAATAATTAAAAATGAGACACGGTAAGAAATTTAACCATTTGGGTAGAACCGCCTCACATAGAAAGGCCATGCTTTCGAATATGGCCAAGTCTCTTTTGGAACACAAGCGGATCAGCACCACCCTTGCCAAAGCCAAAGAGTTGAGGAAATATATCGAACCTTTGATTACAAAGGCCAAGGATGATACTACCCACAATAGAAGGATAACTTTTAGTTACCTTAGAAATAAAGAAGCTATTAAACTTCTTTTTGGAGAAGTAATAGAAAAAGTAGGAAGCCGTCCAGGTGGATATACAAGAATTATTAAAACTGGTTTTAGATTAGGTGATAACGCTGAAATGTGTATCATTGAATTGGTTGACTTCAATGAATTGATGTTGAAAGAAGAAAAACCAGTTAAAAAGGCAAGTAGAAGAAGTAGAAGAGGTTCTGGAAAGGCTTCTAGTGAAGAAAGTGCTACTTCTGCTGAAGTTGTTGAAGAAAATAATGAAAGTGCTGAAACAGAAAAAGCACCTGAAGCTTCTTCCGATGACAAGGCTGAAAATAAGGATGAAGATAAAAAAGCAGAATAATCGATGCTATATCTTCTTTAAAATTAATAGGGATTGGGCTTTTTGTTCAGTCCCTTTTTTTATATCCTTTTCGCAGAAAGCTTTTTACAAATTAGAAAATTCTTAAATTTGCATAGCAAAATTTGATATGAAAAAGAAAAAAGCAATACTTCTTTTAGCTGATGGCACAGTATTTACCGGAAACCTTGTTGGAAGCCATGGTACCAACGGAGGCGAAATCTGTTTTAATACAGGGATGACAGGCTATCAGGAGATTTATACCGACCCCTCCTATACAGGGCAAATTATCGTAAATACTACGCCTCATATAGGTAATTATGGGGTAGTAGATGAAGAACAAGAATCAGATTTCCCCTTGATTGCAGGCATTGTTGTAAATGATTTTTCTGATGTTTACAGTAGACTTGATGCAAAGTCTTCCCTGCAAGAATACCTTGAAGGGCATAACATCACCGGGATTTCCGATATTGATACGCGTAAATTGGTTAGACATATTAGGTCTAGTGGTGCAATGAATGCCATTATTAGCTCTGAATTTGAAGACATCGAAAGTCTTAAAATTGAGTTGGAAAAAGTTCCTGACATGAATGGACTTGAATTGTCCTCTACCGTGTCTACCAAAAGCCCCTATTTCATAGGGAATCCTGATGCGTCAATTAAAGTGGCTTGTGTGGATTATGGTATCAAAAGGAATATATTGAAATGCCTTACAGAGAGAGGTGTTTATTGCCAAGTTTTCCCAGCTAAGACCAGTCTTCAAGAAATGGAAAAGTGGAATCCCGATGCTTATTTCCTTTCCAACGGACCTGGTGATCCGGCGGTGATGAACTACGCAGTGGAAACAACTAAGGAGATTCTCGACTTAGGTAAACCTCTTTTTGGTATTTGTTTGGGACATCAAATTTTAGCAAGAGCTTGCGGAGTTGGTACCTATAAAATGCACCATGGACATAGGGGACTAAACCATCCGATTAAGAATATATTAACGGGTAGAAGTGAGATAACCTCTCAAAACCACGGTTTCGTTGTCAATAAGGAGGATATTGATAAAAATAGTGAGCTAGAAATCACCCATTATCACTTAAACGATGGGACTGTTGCCGGTATCAAACTTACCAATAAACCAGCGTTTTCTGTTCAGTATCACCCTGAAAGTTCCCCAGGTCCTCACGATTCCAGGTATTTATTCGACCAATTTATTTCACAAATTCAGAAATAGTTCATTTAACTTAATATTGATATGACATTAATTCAATCGATTCACGCAAGACAAATATTAGATTCCCGTGGTAACCCTACGGTAGAAGTTGATGTTTTCACAGAAAACGGAGCCTTCGGAAGAGCTGCAGTTCCTAGTGGAGCATCCACAGGTGTTCACGAAGCTGTTGAACTTAGAGATGATAACAAAAATGTGTACATGGGAAAAGGAGTTTTAAAAGCCGTTTCTAATGTTAATGATGTGATCGCGCCTGAACTTATCGGTTTTGATATTTTTGAACAAAACCAGATAGATGAGATAATGATAAGCCTTGATGGCACCAATAATAAGTCTAAACTTGGAGCAAATGCTATTCTGGGTGTTTCTTTGGCAGTCGCTAAAGCAGCAGCAATGGAATCAGGACAGCCTCTTTATAGATACATTGGTGGAGTAAATGCCAATACGCTTCCTGTTCCAATGATGAACATCTTGAACGGTGGTTCTCATGCTGATAATGCTATTGACTTTCAGGAATTTATGGTGATGCCAGCTGGTGCTGCTTCTTTCTCAGAATCACTTAGAATGGGTACTCAAATCTTCCACAACCTTAAATCTGTTCTTAAAGCCAAAGGCTTGAGCACTAACGTTGGGGATGAAGGTGGGTTTGCTCCTAATTTACGATCCAATGTAGAAGCGGTGGAAATCGTTTTACAAGCTATCGAAAAAGCTGGTTTTAGACCTGGTGAAGATGTTTTTATCGCTATGGATGCTGCTTCTTCTGAGTTCTATGACGAAGAAAAAGGTTTGTACGTTTTCAAAAAATCCACTGGAGATGAGTTGACCTCTTCTCAAATGGCTGATTACTGGAAAGACTGGGTAAGCAAATACCCTATCAAATCCATTGAAGATGGTATGCAAGAAGATGATTGGGATGGTTGGAAACTAATGACTGAATATGTTGGAGACAAAATTCAGATCGTTGGTGATGACTTGTTCGTAACCAATGTTGAAAGATTGCAAAAAGGAATAGATGAGCAAATTGCCAATGCATTATTGGTTAAAGTAAACCAAATTGGTTCTTTGACAGAAACGATTAATGCTGTTGACCTTTGTCATAGAAACAAATACAAATCTGTGATGTCTCACCGTTCTGGTGAAACTGAAGATTCTACAATTGCAGATCTTGCAGTAGCATTGAATACTGGTCAAATTAAAACCGGTTCTGCTTCTAGGTCTGATAGAATGGCCAAGTACAATCAATTGTTAAGAATTGAGGAACAACTTGGAGAATCTGCCTATTTCCCAGGATTGAAATTCTAATAATAGGTTCTTTTATTGAGTCAAAAGGATTCCAATACTTAATGGAGCCAATAACTAGCCTTTCCAGGATATTCCTGGAAAGGCTTTTGTCTTTTTAATCTTTTAAGATATTTCATCATAGTAGTTTTAGGTTTTAATTTATATAAGGGCTTAATTTCATGTAATTTCCCATTCTACTGAATTAATGGGACAGGCAAAAATCAGCTGTTTATTTATTAAGGTAACCCTTCCTACCTCCAGGAAGCTGATATTTAGTTAATTCTTTTGACCAGTTCCTTTTTCTAAAACATAACCCTACGGGACCTTTTAGCGTTATTTCAAGACACCGGAAGAAGGGATTGTTTTTCTTTTAATATATTTGTAGAAACACTGGAGCAGATTATGGCTAAATATTTAAAGTACACCAAAAACTTCTACTTCGTTTTCACCGTTTTATTCATTGTGTGGATGATTTTTATTGATAGCAATGATATTATTAGTCATTTCAAACTTCGTTCAAAATTAAATGAACTTGAAAGGCAAAAAGAATTTTATCAAGAAAGGAAGGAAAAGATTAAGGTTGAGCGAGAGGAATTGTTAAGTAATTTTGAATTGCTTGAGAAATTCGCCCGAGAGCGGTATTTAATGAAAAGAAAAACGGAAGATCTTTATGTTATTATTGAAGAATAAATCGGTAGGGCTGACATTATTATTTGTCGTTTTCATCTGTTTCCTAAGCAATGAAGTACAAGCGCAAAGATTTATTGATGAAGAAGACAATCCTCCATTAAAAGATCGCTTGTATTATGGAGGTAATTTTAGCTTGCAACTTGGTAATATCACTTATATAGATGCATCCCCACTAGTAGGGGCAATGATTACAGAGAAATACTCCGCTGGAGTGGGAGCTACCTACCAATATTATAACAACAAATATTATGTTGATGGGGCTTCTCATGTGTATGGAGCAAGGGTATTCAATAGATACAATGTGTTTAGGCAAATTTTTCTCCATGCTGAATACGAGGCTCTGAACCTAGAACTTCCTTATACTCTTCCTAATAATGACATCATCTTCACAAGGGAATGGGTGCCAAGCTTATTTGCAGGTGCAGGTTACTTTGTGCCCTTTGGAGATAGGGGTGGGATGAACTTTATGGCCTTATATAATTTCAGTTATGACAACAAAAGGACAAATTATAATGAACCATATGTTTTCCGTGTCGGTTTTGTATTCTAAAGTAATAGATTGAGTATGGAAGTTTTCTTAAACCGATTACAAAAAGCCCATAATTTATGTCCAGGATGCCCTTCACCGAAAGTCATCAATCGTTTTTTCGATGATCTTTTGGGAATTTTATTTCCCGAACATTCAAGCGAGGCATTGAAAGATAAGGGAAGTTTGGAATTGAAATTTTCTGAATTAAAGTTACAGCTTCAAAAAATTCTCACAATGAATGTAGCACTTCATAATGGGAATGGAGAAGATTTAGCGAACCAATTTTTTGAAAAACTGGAAGAAGAGGTGTACAACAAGCTTCATGAAGATCTTGATGCCATGTACAAAGGTGATCCAGCAGCCAAATCAAAAACTGAAGTTATTCGTTGTTATCCCGGGTTTTATGCTATTTCAGCATATCGTGTAGCTCATTTATTACATCGATTAGGTATCTCATTGATCCCAAGAATGATTACGGAATATGCACATAGTAAAACAGGTGTAGATATTCATCCCGGAGCCATGATTGGTAGGTTCTTTTGCATTGATCATGCCACAGGGATTGTGATAGGGGAAACCACTTTGGTAGGAGATAGAGTGAAGATATACCAAGGCGTCACCTTAGGTGCTTTGAGTGTCAATAAGGAAGATGCCGATAAAAAGAGGCATCCTACAATAGAGGATGATGTAGTTCTCTATGCAGGGGCTACCATTTTGGGGGGAGATACAGTTATAGGCAAAGGAAGTGTGGTAGGTGGAAATGTCTGGTTGACCAAAAGTATTCCTGCTAAAAGCAAAATTTATTACCAAACTAAAATGTTGGATGGAGCTTCCAATCTAACAGATTTTTACGTGCTAAAAAGCGAAGCCTGATAATTACAATTATGAAGTTATTTGAACTTATAGGTAATACCCCTTTAATTAAACTTGAAAATATCCCTGTAAATCCCAATGTGGAAATCTATTGTAAGCTGGAAGGTCAAAACCCTGGTGGGTCCGTAAAGGATCGAGCTGCTTATCATATGATTCAATCCGCTTTAGATAGAGGGGATTTCAAAAGAGGAGCGAAATTAGTAGAAGCCACCTCCGGCAACACTGGGATTGCTTTGGCTATGGTAGCGAATCTATTGGGTGTTGAGATGACCTTGATAATGCCCGACAATGCTACTAGAGAGCGGGTCTTGTCTATGGAGGCTTACGGAGCAAAGGTGATCCTCACGCCCGCAGAAAAGTCCATAGAATACGCCAGGACTTTGGCTGAAGAAATGGTAGAAAGCCAAGGGTATTTTATGCTCAATCAATTTTCAAATCCAGACAATTACTGGGCTCATTATCGCTCTACAGGTCCAGAGATATTTGAAGATACACATGGTAGGGTAAGTCATTTCGTTTCCGCTATGGGGACAACTGGCACCATTATGGGCGTGTCCCGCTACCTCAAGGAGCAAAACCAAGACATTCAAATCGTAGGAACTCAGCCAACTGACGGATCAAGTATACCAGGAATTAGAAGGTGGTCACCTGAGTTTCTTCCGAAAATATTTGATAGGGAAAGAGTCGATCAGGTAATTGATGTAAGCCAAGAACAGGCTACCAATATGACCAGAAGGATGGCTAAAGAAGAGGGGATATTGGCTGGCATGAGTAGTGGTGGTGCTTTGCATGCTGCAGTAGAGCTTTCTAATTCTTTAGAAAGTGGAGTAATTGTATGTATTACCTGTGATAGGGGAGACCGGTACCTCAGTTCCGATTTGTTCGGTTAAGAAAATGCTAGGCTACTTTTAGGATTAGCATCGAATGTTATTGACCAATAACATACTGTTTTAAGGTATTGTTTTTTTTTGATAGCGGCTTCCAACCTGTACGCACAAATGTGCTAGTTTTTGGCTTACCTTTTATTTATAAAATTAAGCTCAATAGCACATACCAATAAATTCTTTCTATACTGAAGTAAAATCATTTGATGAAAAGTTTATTTCGGCTTATCTTTTACCCATGGAAGATTTTCTTAAGATAAAGAAGGCTTGTGAACAAAATACAGCCTTAAGTGTAGCCATTTTGGACAGGTTTCTCTTGTCCTATGCTGCCGAAAAAGATAAATTAGGTAAGGAGGCAGATCAAAGGTTAAATGTTTATAAACACATAACTGAGAAATTTGGCCGACAATGGTTTAATATGCTCAAATCCCAATACATTATCCATAGGTTAATGAAAAAAGGTGGGCTAATAACCAAATACCTGAAGCACGCAGCCATTAACAACCTTGAAGAAAACAAGCGGGATTGGATGGCTTTCCAGTCAGAAAACCCATGGAGATTTAGCTTTTCAGAAGTAAAGAGCCAGCCTGAAAAAGATTTTTATCAAATGGAAGATGTTTTTTCGGGTGATAATTACCTATTGTATTCTCCATCCATAAAAGATATTGTAAGCAGGGATGGGGAGAAGGAACTTTGGTTTAATCTTATTGGATATAATGGGACTTGTTGGCAAACCTATGGACCTTTGTCAGGTTATGCGAGTTTTAGCCCTGACGATATTTTCTTTTTTGCTACCGAACTCAATAGTTCGATCGAAGATGAAGCTGGATTGATGGCGGATATTGACAAAAATCCGGTGCCGTACATGATGCTGTTCGCTGGGTCTACACAGCCTTCGGTTGTGCATGAAGGGGAGCGCTTGGTAATGGTGATTTCTGAGCAAGATGGGACCATTGCCAAAGTTCAGGAAATGGAGAGAGATTTTAACGTAAGCTATACAGGAGGTGTTTATAGGCTTGGCTTAAAAGATTGGGAAGTTTCACCGCATTTCTCAGTAGCCTACTACAATGAAAAAAGTCAAACCGTACAAGCCACAGCATTAACAGAGAAAGGTTTTGAGTCCTTAATAGCTGCCTTGGATAAATATGATGTTAAAATAGAAAAAAATGCAGATATTTATTTAGGTCCTTCCATGCACAACACTGCTGCAGAAATATTAAAGCGGGAGATTGAACTTATGCCTCTTGAACTGCTATTTGAACAAGAGAATGAGGAGGAAATGGATGAGCAACTGCAGAAACTAAACGAGTTGGCTGGACTGGCAATAGCCGATGTGACAGCTGAGAAAGAACCAGACCTAGAGGCATTGGCAGCTCAAGTTGGTATTGATCTTGAGAGTAACCGGCATGTCATTGAGAAAATAATTACTGATTTGAAAGATAAAGTAAGTAGATAAGAGATTTTTTTAATTTCGCTAATCATTGGAAAGGTCTGAGACATACTTTATTGTTTCAGGCCTTTTTTACCTAGGAATAAGAAGGTAGATTTTGATCTATTTCTTGTTTGCAATTGAACCATTTTGTTCCAGCACTTTATACCAGAAGAGAGCCAGCTCAATTCCTATCTTAACCTATTCGTTAAGGTGCATCAGGTCCACTAATGGCATACTTATGGCTGATTTTAAAGCGATTTCAGCACGTAATAGAATGTCTATTGCTTATTTCGGGTTAAAGGGTTGGGTTATAGGTTAAGATGCCCTAGCTTTTTAGAATGATAATCTTCAATGGTAGAGGTACAGGTATTTTACTTTCAGAAAAGACAGTTTCCACTAATAATTTGGTGGACAATTTGAGTTTTTGGCTGAAAAAGAATAATTTTTAGTCAGTCAATTCTTATATTACAGTTTAAACCTAAATTACCATTCGATGAATAATAGAAGAGAATTTTTAATAAAATCCGTATTGGGTACTGCAGGCCTTGCTTTGGGCACAACTTCACTTGTAAATGGAGCGCCAGCAATTATCAAAAGCTATAATAAGCCGAATTCGAAAATAAACGGCGTTCAAATAGGGTGTATAACCTATTCCTTCAGATCTCTGGCAGATCAAAGTGCAGAGGCTACGCTTAAATATGTTACCGAGAGTGGAATTAGCGCTATAGAACTTATGGGAGGACCGGCTGAATCCTTTGCGGGTATCCCTGAATCTAGTATGAACAGAGGAAGGTATAACGAATTGGGTCGCAAGAAAAGAAATGGGGGGAAACTAAGTTCCGATGAAGAAAAAGAATTAGGTGAACTGCAAAAAGAAGCAAGCGCCTATGCTGCCACAGTTGCAAACTGGAGGGCAAAAACTGATTTCAAAAAATTCGAGAAGTTTAGAAAAATGTACAAGGATGCGGGTGTAAGTATCTATGCTTTCAAACCCAGTACCTTTGGAAGGGATAATACTGATGCTGAGATCGCTTATGGTATGAAGGCGGCAAGAGCCTTGGGTGCTTCTCATGTTACCTTAGAGCATCCCGCAGATGATGCTCGTACCTTAAAATTGGGTAAGATGGGGGAAAAGAACAAAATGTCAGTGGGGTACCACGGTCACACACAGCAAACCTTTGACTTCTGGGACACAGCTTTGGCCCAAAGTCCAAGAAATGCAATGAATTTAGATGCTGGGCATTATATTGCTGCTGGTTTTACTGATATTATAAGCCTTATTGAAAAGCAACACAAGCGTATTTTGAGTATGCATACCAAAGATCGACAAACACTTGCCAATGGTCAAAATAACCTTCCTTGGGGAGAAGGGGATACACCGATTGTCGAATTGTTAAGTGAAATCCAAAGTAAAAAATACAAGTTCCCAGCTACTATTGAACTTGAATATAAAATACCTGAAGGATCTGACGCCGTCAAAGAGGTTCAGAAATGCCTTGAATATTGCCGAAGGTCACTGGCCTAATTTAAGATAAGAAAGGTCTCTTGTTTAAAATAAGTTGTGAAAGGCTTTATGGTGAACCCTCCTTTTTGGGGTACTTGTAGTGAAACTTATAGATTCAGTGGAGAAGTAGATTTTCTCCACTGAATCAAAATAGCTTTAAAATTTAAATTTTGTCAATCATGAAATTAGGTGCATTCTCCGTTAGTCTTGCTGTTAAGAACTTAAAAGCATCCAAAGAATTTTATGAAAAGTTAGGTTTTTCAAAATTTGGAGGGGCTGAGGAAAATCATTACCTCATCATGAAAAATGAGGATACCCTTATCGGGCTATTTGAAGGCATGTTTGAAGGGAATATCTTGACATTTAATCCGGGATGGGATGCTGATGCAAATGTGCTGGAGGATTATCAAGATGTTAGAGAAATTCAAAATGAGCTTAAGAAACAAGGCTTGACTCTTGATAAGGAAGTTAAAGAAAATAGTAAAGGTCCTGAAAGCATAATGGTCAAAGATCCCGATGGAAATGTAATATTAATTGACCAACATGCGCCATGATTTAATAGTAATGAGGCCATTAGATCAATTGGCTTTTTGAGATTGTTCCCCTTCTTTTAGTTTTTTTACCATTGTAGTTAGCAAGGCTTCTAACCTGTCCGAAAGTGTGCTTGGGGAAATGATAGTGACGATGTCAGCCAAGGATATTATCCATCTAGCAAAGAATTCTATAGAACCGACCATAAATGTAAGTTGTACTTTTTGCTCTATATTTTCCTGCATTACAAAACCTTGATTGTATTTGTGGCTATCAATAAACTTCACATGGGATGCTTCCATCTGTATGACTATTTTCGTTAACTGATGTCCCTCCTCCATTTTTTTAAGGTACGATTTTAATGAAGGGTGATTTGTAGTAAAAATTTTTTCTGTTACCTGCAGATCACGAATTCGGTCGATTCTGAAAGTTCTATAATCTTCCCTGAGTTTGCAATAAGCGATTAAATACCAGTTCTCTTTGGAAAAATACATGCCTACAGGTTCTACTGCTCTGCTTGTAATTTCTTCTTTTAAAAAAGAGGTATAGTTAAATTGAAGAACTCGGAAATCAGATAAGCTTGTCAAAATACCTTGAATGGCCAGTCCTTTATTGTCAGGAGTATTCATGTCTCTATTATAGTAAACCACTTGTTCATCGAGGTGGTTTAAGGCCGTTTTCTGCCGGTCTTTTAATACGGATTTGATTTTGATTAGGGCAGACTGAAAGCGTAAGCTAATCTCTCTGTCCGTAAATTTTTCTATGACTTTTTCTGCAAGCAATAATGAATATGCTTCTTTTTCATCAAACATTACCGGCGGTAGCCTGTACCCTTCTACTAGGGAATACCCCTTTCCTGTTTCGCCTGTCAAAGGAACGCCAGCTTCTTCAAGGGCTCTGATGTCTCGGTATACCGTCCTAAGACTTATTTCAAACCTGTTAGCAATTTCTTCAGCAGTAATGTGTCTTTTACTCTGTAATTGAGTGAGAATAGCGGTTAGTCGGTTTAGTCTGTTCATGGGAGATTGCGGTCAATTAAAACTAGTTAAATTTTAATTGAATTAAAAAAAAATAACTCTGCTGAAATTTTTTAAAAACCTACTGACATAGGGCTGTCACAAAGGGTAGATAAGTTTGTCTTATAATCTATTGTTCACATAAAACATACTGTATCATGCAAACCAAAGAACTTCAAATGATCATTTCACAAGAGCAATTATTAAAACATTGGCAGGGGCATCGTGGCTTAACGCGTCGTGTAATTGAGGCATTTCCTGAAAAGCAACTTTTTCATTTTACTTTAGGCGAGATGCGCCCTTTTGGGGAGATGGTTCAGGAATTACTGGGAATAGCTGGCCCGGGAATAAAAGGCCTAGTTACAAGGGAATGGCAGCCACTTGTGGAAGACCATTCTGTAGAAGAAAGCAAAGAAAGATTATTGGAGCTCTGGGATCAGGCTACTTTAGAGATTGACGAATGGTTTCCGAAATTATCAACGGAGGATTTTCAGGATACCGTGAAAGCTTTTGGGCAATATGAAAATAAAGTTTATTGTTCATTGATGTACTTTATCGATAATGAAATACACCATAGAGGGCAAGGGTATGTATATCTGCGAGCTTTGGGTTTGGTACCGCCGAATTTCTGGGAACATTAAAAAAAAAATTATCAAGCATAAAGCGGACAAGGACGGTCTTTTTTAGATTGAAAAATGAAATCATAAAAAAGCCCGAAGCAATTAATGTTTCGGGCTTTTAATTTAAGCGTTTATCCAGTTAGCAACATCTTCTTTGCTTGGATTAGGAGCGTCAAGTTTTAACTTTTTCTTTTTTCCACAAATATCATTGAAGAGTTTGTTGGGGTTGAGCCCTTTCAGTTGTTCAATGGTGTAGATATTCAGCTCCCTGATGGCGGGAACAAGACCTGGATGAATCCCTAAGCCTATAAATTCCTCATCTGTGGCAACTTTTATTTTTTTCTCTGGTTTCATTTGCGGGAAGAACAATACTTCCTGAATGGTACTTTGATTGGTAAGCATCATGCAGAGTCGGTCTATCCCTATACCTAAACCAGATGTTGGAGGCATGCCATATTCAAGTGCCCTTAGGAAATCTTCGTCCATAGCCATTGCTTCGTCATCTCCTCTTTGAGCTAGCTTAAGTTGGTCTTCAAACCTTTCCCTTTGGTCAATTGGGTCATTTAACTCGGTATAGGCATTGGCGATCTCTTTACCATTGACAAATAACTCGAATCTTTCCACTAAACCTGGCTTGCTCCTATGTTTTTTAGCAAGAGGTGTCATTTCTATGGGGTAGTCAGTAATATAGGTAGGCTGAATCAGGTGTTCTTCTACCTTTTCACCAAAGATCTCATCGATCAGTTTACCTTTACCCATACTGTCATCCACCTCTATACCCATGTCCTTGCAGACCTCTCTTAAGGCTTTTTCATCCATTTGGCTGACATCTATGCCAGTGTATTCCTGAATGGATTCAAACATGGACAATCGTTTATAAGGGCCTTCAAACTCAATTACCTTATCACCAACTTTTGCTTGGGTAGTACCTAGTACCCGAGTAGCAATTTGGGAGATAAGCTTCTCAACCATTTCCATCATCCATATATAATCCTTGTAGGCCACATAGATTTCCATGGAGGTGAATTCAGGATTGTGCGTCCTGTCCATGCCTTCATTTCGGAACATTTTTCCTATTTCATAAACGCCTTCAAAGCCACCAACGATCAATCGCTTTAAATAAAGCTCATTGGCTATTCTTAGAAACAAGGGGGTATCCAATGCGTTATGATGTGTTTCAAATGGTTTGGCTGCAGCCCCACCATGTACCTGTTGTAATATTGGTGTCTCCACTTCCATCCAGCCATGGTCATCAAAATAATTACGCATGGTTGAAATAATTTTAGACCTGGTAACAAAAGTCTCCTTTACTTCAGGATTAACTATTAGGTCCACATATCGTTGTCTGTACCTAAGTTCTGGGTCAGTAAATCCGTCAAAGACATTGCCATCATCATCCCGTTTTACTATAGGTAGCGGTTTTACTGATTTAGACAATAAAGTGAATTCCTGAACATGTAAGGAAATTTCTCCCGTTTGAGTGGTGAAGATGAATCCTTTAAGTCCAATGAAATCACCAATCCCCAAAAGTTTTTTAAATACAGTATTGTAAAGGGTTTTGTCCTCGTCTGGGCAAAGATCATCTCTTCTTACATAGATCTGAAGCCTGCCGGTACTGTCTTGTATTTCTGCAAAACTAGCCGAGCCCATAATTCTTCGGGTCATTAACCTTCCGGCAATACTGATGGCTTTATAATCGTTTTTACGATTTGCGTAATTTTGATGAATATCTGCCGCGTTGGCATTGATTGGGTAAGAAAGGGCGGGGTAAGGATCAACTCCCAGATTAATTAATGCCTCCCGGTCTTTTCGTCTCTCTATCTCCTGTTCGTTCAGTAATTGCATGGGTAAATATCAGTTATGCTATTTTTGATAGTTTTTAGCGCTATTCTATTTGATTAATTTAAAGAATTCCCTTCAAAATCAGCCTGTTTTCAATAAATGGCAGGCCAATCTATATCCTTTTGTCAATAATACTCGGTAAGAAAACCTCCCGAATAATAAGCTTTATAATGGGTTGTTTGAATTGGAATGGAAGTTTTATCGAATCAACATACCTTTTAAATAAAAGGGTAACCTCTTCCCACAAGCAACTTCTCCAGTCTTTACAATTCACCTATTTTGAGATGAAGAAATACAATTCCCAGAATATCAAAAGAAAAATCAGGTTTTATTCTCATTTTCAGAGCGCAAAGATACCAAAAAAACAACTAATGACAGGATTTGAGCTGCGATTTTATCACCTAACTATTGATTTCAGCACCTTTGATTTTAATAGGGAATACCTAAATTTAGAGATGATTGAAGTTAAAATGGCTGATGACATTGCCTCATTAAGGCTGTTAGGGTATTAAATAATAGCTGTTTACTATTTAGATTTAAGTCAGTAATAAATCCATAAGCATGCATAAATTATTAAATAGCACTAAGTATTCATGTAGTTTAATTTGTAAGCTCTGCCTTTTATTTCTGACATTTCAGGGTCATGATACTATTGCACAAAGAGAGAAAGTTATATTGGATACCGATATGGGGTCAGATTGCGATGATGTTGGAGCAATGGCTTTACTGCATCATTATGCAGACCAGGGTAAGGTCGAAATTCTTGGTGTAATCTACAGTTCTGGCAAAGTCCCTTATGGTGCAGGTATAGTTGATGCCATAAATGTATATTATGGTAGACCTGATATACCAGTAGGAGCAAGTCATGACCTTAGCTTTGGAGATCCAAGGGATAAAATGCAGGCAGAGAAGCTTGCCAAAGATACGGCAGCCTATAAAAATAAGATCATACACAATAAAGATGCTACAGAACAAACCGCACTAAGTCGGAAACTTTTGGTGGATTCACCTGATAATTCTGTTACTTATATTACTATTGGACATACCAAAGGTTTGTATGAGCTCTTAAACTCTAAGCCCGATAAGCACTCACCAATGAGTGGCATAGAATTGATCACAAAGAAAGTGAAAAGATGGGTGGCACTAGGCGCCCTCGGTGCATCCAATACAGAAGGGAAGATGGTGCAGGATTGGAATTTTTTTAAAAACAATACCGCTGCCTACACAGATTACCTGATAGACCATTTTCCGAAACCGACCTATTTTGTTGATTCAGGAGCGGAGGTATATACCGGGAAATCCCTAGAAAGCTCAAGGGCTGGAAATATCCTTAGGGCAGCCTATAGGGATTGGCTTTGGAATGTAGAAGGAAAAATGATTAGAGATGAAAGGCCCAGTTGGGATCTTGCTACTGTTTATTATGCGGTAATTGGACAAGGGGGTTTTCTTGAAGAATTGAGTTCAGGTGCATTGACTTTCGATCTTAAAAAAGGTAGTAAGTGGGTTTCAGACAAAATAAACCCCTTACACCACTTTATTGTGCAAAGGGAAAATGTTGCAAAGGACTTTGCCAACTACCTGAATCTTGCCATTGGTACAAAACCTCAAAACACATTTATAGATGAGTAGGTCAAGAATAGTATTATTGGGGTGCTTGTTTTGGTTTAGCTCTCAGTTGCTTTATGGGCAAGCGAACAATAAGGTTGATGTTTTATCAAAAGATCAATTGGAATTTTTGGAACAATTAACCATAGCTGTTCTTGAAGAATCCAGTATTCATCCAGGTCAATTTATTTCTGAAGTGTTTGGGGCAAATAATAGCGGTGGATTATTAATTAGACCAGGAGGAAGAAATGCCTATCCGTCTTTTTGGATTAGAGATTATGCGATGGCCTTAGAAACTGACTTGGTTTCTCTAGAGGCGCAAAAGCACATGTTGTTGCTCACAGCCAAAAGCCAGGCAAACCAAAGCTGGATCACTACTGGAGGGAGTATGGTACCTGTAGGTTCGATAGCTGACCATATTAGAATTGATGATGGTCTTCCTATTTATTTCCCTGGCACTTACAGTTATGCTGATCAAGGAACAGAGAGATGGGGAAGTCTCCCTCCATATGGGGATCAGTTTATGTTTGTACATATGGCCCACTATTACTCCAAATCTAAGGGGGAAATTGGGATTCTATCAGAAGAGATCAATGGAATGAAATTAATAGACAGGCTAACTTTGGCTTTTCATGTTCCACCTTCAGTATTGGATAATCATTTGGTTTATGCTTCCGATCGATTTAGAGGAGTAGATTTTGGTTTTAGAGATGCGATTGAACTTACAGGCGAATTACTTTATCCTTCTTTATTAAAGTTTAGGTCTGCTATGCAGCTTTCTGAACTTTTTGAATTACTGGATCGCCCAGAGCAGTCAGAAAAATACAAGGAAATAGCCATTACCATTAAGAAGAACATACCTTCTGTTTTCAAAGATGAAAGCGGCTTTTTAAAAGCATCTACTATATTAAGTGCTCAACCCGACGTGTGGGGAACTTCCCTTGCCATTTATTTGGGAGTCTTGGAGGGAGAGGATTTAAGTTCTGCCAGCAAGGTATTGTCGAATGCTTATAAAAAGGGTACCATTTCTTATCGAGGAAATGTCAGGCATGTGCCCACAGACCATGATTTTGATGAGAATAAGGTTTGGGAAAAATCTTTGGCAGCCAAAAACACCTATCAGAACGGCGCTTATTGGGGAACCCCTACTGCTTGGGTAGCCTTTGCTATTCAATATAGCAGTCCGGAGCTTGCCAGGCAATTGGCCAATGAGTACATCGAGGAGCTAAAAGATAATGATTTCCGCAAAGGAGCTGATTTTGGTGCGCCATATGAGTGTTTTGATAAGCAGGGAGGTACCCAAAACCCAGTTTACCTTACTTCTGTAGCTGAGCCTCTTGCTGCGTTTAGGAAAATGATATCGGGAAAGAAATAAGAGGTTTTCGTTGGGTGGATAATTCCATTTTCGTTATTTAAAGTCTCTATTTACCTCTTTTTGAGTATAAATTCATAAAGCTAAAGCCCATTTCGGGTTTAATAATTCAGTATTTCGGAATAGGTAGAAGACTAGCAGAATATTTAATTCTGTACTTAAGGTTAAAAATATCAATAACTATTTGATTTTTAAAGTGGGATAGGTTACATTTGACGCATGAAAAATCACGCAGCTACCTATTTTAGCTTCTTTTACTTTTACTTTCGTCCCTTAAGTCGAATCGGAGCTGCGTATTGTCTTGACAAAAAATAACAAAAGATAAAAAACATAGAAGCCCGATTCGAAAGAATCGGGCTTTTTTATTTTAATATTTAACCGAGAATAAAGAGATGGAAAATCACTTACAAACAAAAGACTGGGGTTTAGGTCTAAAAAATGAGCACCTGATTATAGCAGGACCATGTAGCGCAGAAACCCCTGAGCAAATCGAAAAGGTTTGCCAGGATATGATCACCGCCAATGTTATACCTGATGTATTCAGGGCAGGAATCTGGAAACCGAGAACTAGACCAGGAAGCTTTGAGGGTATTGGAGAAGATGGCTTGAAGTGGATGGAAATCGTAAGAGAGAAGCTTCATATTCCTATTACCACAGAAGTAGGAAATGCATCTCACGTAGAGTCTGCCTTAAAACATGGTGTTGATATTCTATGGATTGGTGCTAGAACTACCGTGAATCCATTTGCTGTCCAGGAAATTGCTGACGCACTTAAGGGGGTTGATATCCCTGTTATGGTTAAAAACCCAATGAATCCTGATTTGGAACTTTGGAGAGGTGCTTTAGAAAGACTTCAAGCTGTAGGCGTAAACAAACTTGCTGCCATCCATAGGGGATTCAGTGATGCTTATGACAAGAAATTCCGTAACAAACCCAATTGGTCAATGCCAATTCATTTGAAAAGGTTGTGGAAAGGAATGCAGGTAATCAACGATCCTAGTCATATTGTAGGTAATAGAAAAGGTATTCTTGAAACTGCTCAGCGTGCGATTAATTTCGGGCTTGACGGATTGATGATAGAAACACACCACGATCCTGACAATGCATGGAGTGATGCGAAACAGCAAGTAACTCCTCAGCAATTGAGAGAAATATTGGATCAAATTGATTTCAAACACCCTATCCAAGTTGAACATCCTTCAGAAAAATTGCAGGATCTTAGAAATGCTGTAGATCATTTGGACGATCAATTGTTAGACCTTTTGGCAGAAAGATTTTCTATTATAGATCAAATTGGTGAGCACAAAAGAGACAATAATCTTACTGTATTTCAGGCAGACCGTTGGAAGCAAGTGATGGAATCTAGAACCATTAGTGGAATGGAGAAAAACCTTAGTGAAAAATTCATGAAGGAATTACTTTATTGCATTCATGAAGAGTCAGTAAAGCGTCAGGAAAAGAAATTGAGAGATAACGTTTCTGCAAAGAAATCAGTTTGATTGTTAAGCCCGTTTTTATCTTAAATAAATGTTGATTGGTTTATTTTGATTGTATTCTTAGCCTAATATTAGAAAAAGGTTTAAGGTATAGTCTGCCCAAAACAGGATTGTTTTTCTTGAATTGGATACAAGAACCTGATCTTCAAAGAGTGGAAATTATAAGTAGAAATATCCTTTTACTATCCATTCCTTTTAAGAGATAAAAACGGGTTTAATTTTTACCTTTACAAAAAAACAGATTTTGGAAACAATAATATTTTCATCCCGAATAGCACAGGATTTGGTTCGGTTTCTCGATTCAAAGAAATACTCCAAACTTGGGGTCATCATGGATAGTCATACCATCAAACACTGTTACCCTTTAATCTCTAATCATCTTCCAGAACATACCAGTTTTACTTTTGAAGCAGGTGAGGTGCATAAAACACTTGATACCTGTGTGAACATCTGGGAATGGATGACTGAGAATGGTTTTGACCGTAAAACACTTATCCTAAATATTGGTGGAGGGGTTACAGGGGATATGGGAGGTTTTTGTGCAAGTACTTATAAGCGAGGTATTCGCTTTATAAATTTGCCAACAACCTTGCTTTCTCAGGTGGACGCAAGTGTAGGTGGAAAGCTAGGGATTGACTTTAAGGGATTCAAAAATCATATTGGAGTATTTAACCCACCAGAAGGAGTTCTGATTAGTGATGAATTCCTAGGAACCTTGCCTGAACCTGAATTGCGTTCTGGCTATGCCGAAGTGATCAAACATGGCTTGATAAGGAATGAAAATTACTTTAACAGCCTTAAAACAGAGAATTGGCAAACCCAAGCCTGGAAAGACATTATCTCTGTATCTGTTGGGATCAAAAGGGAAGTGGTAGACAAAGACCCAAAGGAAGATGGCCTTAGGAAAATCCTGAATTTTGGACATACTATAGGTCATGCTGTCGAATCACATTATCTGGATACACCATCTCATCTTCTTCATGGAGAGGCCATAGCCGTAGGCATGATAGCTGAAGCTTATCTTTCGCATAAATTTTTAAGATTGCCAAATGAGCAGCTTGAAATCATTCAACAAAAATTATTGGCAGTATTTGGGAAGGTCCATATTGATAAAAAGGATTTCGATACAATCATTGACCTGTGTTTTCAGGACAAGAAAAACGAAGGGAACGTGCTTAATTTTTCCTTATTAAGGAGAATTGGAGATTGTGATTTCAATATAGTTGTTGGTAAAGAAGCCATTGCGGAAGCTATGGATTACTACAATCAACTGGAAGGTTAAAAGCCATAAAAAATCCCTTTGTTGTTATAAGCCTTCAAATTTTAAGTTTAAAAAATTCCATGAATACAATAGTACTGCCAAAAAAAAGTTCGTTTGGTCAAGTTCAAATTCCACTACCTTCATCCAAAAGTGAAAGCAATAGGGTTTTGATCATCGATGCCCTTACCGAGGGGAAAAATAAACTTTCTAATCTGGCTGAGGCTAGAGATACACAAACCATGATTCGGTTACTCAAGGAAGATCCGGCTACTTATGATGTGTTGGATGCAGGTACGACCATGAGGTTTTTGACAGCCTATGCAGCGCTGAACAATAGGAAAAAAACCATGACGGGTACTGCTCGGATGTGTGAAAGACCTATTGGTATTTTGGTAGATGCTTTAAAGGAACTTGGAGCAAGCATTACTTATCTTAAAAAAGAAGGATATCCCCCTTTGTCTATTGCAGGATTTTCAGGTCAAAAAACCAATCAAATTGAAATTAGAGGGGACGTTAGTAGTCAGTATATTTCTGCCTTATTGATGAATGCCCCATTATTACCAAATGGATTGGTGCTTGACCTCACCGGTAAAATTGGTTCAAGAACCTATATCACCATGACGCTTGAATTAATGAAGGCCTTCGGTGTTGATTATGTTTTTGAAGGAAGCCAGATTAGGATAGAGCCCGGAAAATACCAAGCCACCACCTTTTCAGTAGAGAGTGACTGGTCCGGCGCAAGTTATTGGTTTAGTTTATTGGCCTGTGCTGATGCTGGCGAATTGTACCTTAAAGGCCTCAAGGCAGAGAGTTTACAAGGAGATGCCAAAATCGTTGACATAATGGATAAACTTGGCGTTGAAAGTGAATTTCAAAGCGATGGAGTAATCCTGAGAAAAAAAGAAATTACCGGTTTGTCATCTTTCGACTTTACACATTGCCCTGATTTGGCGCAAACAGTGGCCGTCACCTGTGCATTAACAGGACAAACATCTGATTTTACTGGACTGGAAAGTTTGCGGATAAAGGAAACAGACAGGATCGATGCCTTACAAAAAGAATTGGCTAAAATTGGTGCTTTACTTGAAGAACGAAAACCAGGCGTATTTACCCTTGTGCCTGCAACAATTATTCCCGAAACATTAAGAATTGCCACTTATGATGACCATAGAATGGCAATGGCATTTATGCCTTTGATAACCAGAACCAAACTGGTAATAGACGATCCTGAAGTGGTAAACAAGTCGTATCCAAGTTTTTGGAAACATTGTTCATTGCTGGAGATTGTACCAGAATATAAAAATGAATAGGTTTTTCTTCCAGACTAGCTGAGTCTGAGTAGTTTTGGTAGTTAGATTCAATATAGTGCGTTGAATATTCAAGATAATCCACTTAATAGATTAGATTTTGGAAAAGAAATTAAAAGTTGCAATACAGGGTGTTCTAGGTTCTTTTCATCACCAAGTAGCCCAACAATACTTTGGAGAGAATATTGAAGTATTTGGATACAACACTTTTGAAGAAGTTGCCAAAAATGTTGAAAACCAAGTAGTGGATGTGGCTGTTATGGCCATAGAGAATTCTATCGCAGGTGCTATCTTGCCTAATTATGATATAATAGACAGACACGAACTTTTCATCTCAGATGAGTATTATTTACCCATCTCACACAATCTAATGGCTTTGCCTGGACAGGAATTGTCAGCCATTACTGAAGCCAGGTCGCATCCCATGGCGTTATTGCAATGCAAAAAGTTTTTTGCTGAGCATCCATCTATAAACCCAATAGATGATGTTGATACGGCCTATGTTGCCAAGATTATTTCAGAGCAAAAGATCAAAGGTTTAGCCGCAGTGGCAAGTCCAAAAGCCGCGGAATTTTATGGGTTAGAACTGTTAGCTGAAAATATTCAAACGGTTAAAAATAACTTTACCAGATTTATAATTCTGCAAAAAGACAAGCCGGTAAGTGATGCGGCACCAACCAAAGCCAGTTTGAAGATTACAATTAAAAATCAAAAAGGAGGTTTAGCTAAATTGCTAACTGTTTTGAGTGATAATGACCTTGATTTGACTAAAATTCAGTCTATCCCTGTGATGAGTAAGCCTTGGGAGTATTCATTTTTTATCGATACACTTATTTCTGATGTTGAGAAATTTAATCATGCGATGGATTTAATCGCCTCTGAATACGGTTCGGTTAAGATTTTTGGAACATATCAAAGCAGAAAATAATGAAAGGTTTTTCCGATAGGTTAGGAGAAGTTAAAGAATACTATTTCTCTAAAAAACTAAAAGAGGTCCAACAACTTAGAGAAAGTGGGAGGCCGATTATCAATATGGGGATAGGTAGTCCTGACCTTCCGCCAGATGATAGTGTTATTGAAGCATTAAAGCGGACAGCATCCTCTCCCTCTGCACATGGGTACCAATCTTATCAAGGGACCAATGAATTGAGAAATGCCATCGCCGCGTTTTATGCAAGGAATTATAGTGTAACCCTTGACCCTTCTTCTGAAGTTTTGCCTTTGATGGGGTCCAAAGAAGGGATCATGCACATTTCAATGGCTTTTTTAAATGAAGGTGATGAGGTTTTGGTGCCCAATCCAGGATATCCTACTTACACCTCAGTCACCAAACTGCTAAATGCCAAGCCCATTTATTATTCACTTAATGAAGAGGATAATTGGGAACCAAACTGGGAGGCATTGAGTCAAGCAGACCTTACGAAAGTAAAATTAATGTGGGTGAATTACCCTCATATGCCTACGGGTGCAATAGGGAGTGAAGCCTTATTTATTAAGCTTGTAAATTTTGCGAAAGAGAACAATGTTCTGTTGGTTCACGACAATCCTTATAGCTTTATTCTGAATGAAGAACCTAAAAGTTTGTTGGAAATACCTGGCGCAAAAGATCATGCCTTGGAATTAAATTCTCTTAGCAAAACATACAATATTCCAGGATGGAGAGTAGGCATGTTGGCTGGTAGAAGTGATTACCTAGCTGCTGTACTGAGGGTTAAGAGTAATATGGACTCCGGTATGTTTTTAGGGATTCAAGAAGGGGCTGTTGCTGCTTTGAACTTAGGCAATGCCTGGACCCAGTCTATGAATAAAGTTTATTCTAGAAGGAAAGACCTTGTATTGGAAATGGCCAAGTTATTGCAGCTAGAAGTCCAGAAAGATGCTGTTGGTTTATTTGTATGGGGCAAAGTCTCCGAGGGTAGAACGGCTACCGATCTTGTGGACCAACTGCTTTATGATTTCGATATTTTCATTACGCCAGGGCTTATTTTTGGTAGCAACGGAGCATCTTATGTTCGGTTTTCATTATGTGTAGGAGAGGATAAAATGGAGGAAGCCATTACAAGGTTAAAAAACTATAAATTGCCATGAAAAAAATACATATCATAGGTTTAGGCCTGCTGGGTGGTTCTTTCGCACTGGCAGCCAAGAAAATTTTTCCTGAATTAGAAATCACTGGTTTCGATTCGGACAGTGAAAATTTAGGTGTAGCTGTGGAAATGCAACTAATATCCAAAGCTCTACCTGAGCTAGATAAGGATACAGATATTGTGATTTTGGCAACACCTGTGGATACCTTGTTTGAAATTTTAGATAAGACACTTTCGAAGGTAGGAGAGAAAACTTTGGTAATGGACTTTGGTTCCACAAAAGACCAACTTTGCCAACAGGTAAGTCAGCATCCCAAAAGGGCACAATACTTAGCAGTTCATCCGATTGCTGGAACAGAAAACTCAGGCCCCAAAGCAGCACAAGTGGATCTTTTCGACGGGAAGGTCATGATCATTTGTGAAATGGAAAAGACAGATGTTCACCTTAAGAAGATGGCTTATGATATTTTTGATGCTTTAAACTTACGTTTACGCTTCATGGATCCAAAAGACCATGACCTTCATTTGGCATTTGTTTCTCACCTGTCCCATGCGACCTCCTTTGTATTGGGAAAGACGGTTATTGATAAAACTGCAGATGAGAGAAATATTTTAGATATGGCTGGCAGCGGGTTTGCCTCTACTGTGAGATTGGCTAAAAGTTCTCCTGAAATGTGGGGACCAATTTTTTTGGAAAATAAAACCAATGTATTGGAAGCCTTGGACAGTTATATTGACCATTTGACAGCCTTTAGAAATAGAATTGCAAATGATGATTCTGAAGGGTTAAAGGCCGATATGAGAGAAGCCAATAAAATTAGGAATATCTTGGATTTTAAGGAATAAATTGAAAGAATGGTAATAATAGTTGATTAATTGTGGTTTTGTTGTAAATTGGTATATATGCATTTGACTTTAGATACTGAATTCGCGACATTAAAACAAGTATTGGTTCATAGGCCTGGAAGAGAAATAGATAGGTTAACAATTAAGCTACAATGATGCGAAGTAAGGCTTCGGTTCATTGTA
>TARA_R110001599_G_scaffold353795_2_pt1 | contig 118161 bp, 113 predicted proteins | sample TARA_R110001599 | Tara Oceans TARA_R110001599 (sample SAMEA4398360) | marine metagenome | biome: Polar Biome; feature: [MES] marine water layer (ENVO:01000295) within the mesopelagic zone...; material: water (ENVO:00002006), including particulate matter (ENVO:01000060) such... | reverse complement strand
TCGCCGCTTGATTCAGGCCCTGAACACCAGATTTGACAATAACTCACGGCTTTACCGCCGCAGCTTTAGGCGTTCTGTGTCTAAAGATAAAAACGAGATAAGAAGATGAAAGGATATTTAATTCTAGACTTAGCAATCACAAAATTGGAAGAGTTTCTCGAATATGCTGAAAAAATCCCAGCTCAGATAGAGAAGCATCAAGGTAAGTACATAGTTAAGGGTGTGGTTCCTGAAAATATTGAAGGAAACTGGTTGCCCGATAGACTTGTTGTCCTAGAGTTTGCTGCTGAGAAAAATGCGAAGGAATTCTTGGCGGATCCAGCTTCCAAAGAGCTATTTAAGCTTAGACACTCATCGACAACATCAAATCTTATCTTCGCTCCAGGTTGTGAATAGTGCCACGCCTAGGCATCGCACAGAACAAGAACCCGGCAGTACGCCCCTTCGGGGCCGGACGCCAAAACCGTTGCACGGTTTCGCCGCCGCTGCGGCAAGCGTATGAGTAATAGATATGGTTGACTCCGAAGATACTGGAAAAATGAGAAGAACTAGGAACCTTGCTGTAGTAGTGGTCGTTCTCGCGGGTTTTAGCGGAGTTATGCGTTGGCTCGGCTTCTTTGGTTCTGTTACGGGGTCTATAGATTGGTTCTCGGTAGCGGTAATGGTTATTGCAATAGGGTCCGCAATAAATAGCCACTTAAAGCTTGGCAAAACGGATTAATAATTAGCTCATGCATCTTACTCATAACAAGTACAGGCTGCCGGGACGCGCCTACAGCGCGCCCCAGCTGTAGGCGTTATGTAGCCTTCCTTGATTTCCAGTACCCAGGTATTCGGGAATGGTGTGCAAGAGCGACTACTACAATTGATATCGGTAGTTCATACACAATTATCGAGAAAGGGAATTTGTGTAGGATTAACTTTCGGGCGCCTTTCGATCCGGCTTCTCCCCCAACAGGGGTAAGCGGTGGGTTGTCTTCCTCCAAGAGCTGGAGTGCACGCTCAAAGGCCGCGATGAAACGCTCTCCTAATCCCTCCCGCCCCTGCTCGTACCAAGCAGCAGCTTCTTGAAATTCTTGGGCGGCTTCCTTGCCTATCTTTACGGGCTTCATTTGCCTCTTATTCGTTGCCTCGCCTGCGCAAGTACCTGGTCTGGCTCAAGTGTCAGGGCGGGATTTGCTTCTATTTCACTAATTCTCTTACAAATCTCTAGATCCCAAGCTTCTGCAAGGTTTGGATCAGCTGGCCCATCTAAACTGGCCACTAAATCACTAGCTAATTGCGCTCTTTCAGTTTCCGTCAGGGCTAGGGCCTCAGACCTCACGGATTCAAGTTGTGCTGTTGTCATCATCACTACCTTTACAGCGGCTATACTTCAAATCATGCACCAACCAGGCATCCATCACAAGTCAAGGCAGCAAGGGCGCTTCGCGCCGGGGCCGCTTTACAGCGGCCCCTGCTTGAAGCGTTATGTTTAAAAATCAGGACATCATCTTCTTCATTAGCGCTTCAGGGTTTTTCCTCAGAGCGGAAATAAAGTTCTCTTCAACCAGTGTCTTCTCATCGAACTTCTCAGACCAATCAATAATGTTGATTATAATGCCTGCAAGTTCTTTCCCTTTATCTGTGAGCGCGTAAATATATCTTTTACCGTGATCTTCATCGTGGGATTTACTAATAATCCCATACTTTTCCAGATGATTTAATCGACTAGCAAGGACACTTGTTGAGATTCCTTCGCCTGCACTTTGAAATTGCCCATAGTTTTGTCGCTCTTTAAACATAATATCCCTGACTATCAACAGGCTCCACTTGTCTCCAAAGATTGATAGCCAATACCGGATAGGGCACCCATAAGGATCATAATTCATTCTCGCCTCCATAATGCTTGCTTTTTAGAAGTAACGTAAGGTAGGATTTAAGCTTCTAAAAAAGAAGTATAATCAATATATTGCTTAGGAGCTACTAATGGATACTATTTTGACAAGGCCAGAAGCCGCAGTTCTTATTCTGGTACTGGTCGTCGAATCAGTGAAAGCTTTAATGTTGGGCACTATCACGGCTTACCAACGAGGTAAATTGGGGAAGTTTATTAACGCTGAAGATGCTAATTGGTTAAAAGGAGAAGTAGTTACATTCGACGAACCCGAGCCAAACCGCCTGTTCAGAGCCCACCGAAACTCCTTAGAAAACTTACTGCCTTTTTCACTACTAGCGATGGCTTTTTTATTGGTCTCTGGTAATAGTTTTATAGGGATAATTTATTTTGTCACTTTCTCTATTAGCAGGCTGGCACACAGTTATGCGTATCTAACTTGTAAACCTATGCTGAGAAGGAATGTTTATTCAATTGCCTGGTTGGTCCAGATAATTATGGGAATACATATTTTAACTATTTTTATCGGAAGCCATATTGATGGCATATGATGAGGGTTTAGCTACGAGACTATAGGAGTATTTTCAAAATCGTTTAGATCTGGAAGTGAAAAAAATGTTTGGGGGGCTTTGTTTTATGATTTCAGGTCATATGTGTTGTGGCATTGTGGGCGAGATGCTGATGGCTCGTGTAGGCCCCGATAGCTATGAAGAATGCTTACAGCAAAAATATGCCCAAGAAATGGATTTTACAGGTAAATTTATGAAAGGAATGGTATATGTGTTGCCTGAGGGAATTGAGAGTGATGTAAGCTTATTTGGATGGGTGGGCATGTGCGAATCGTATGTTAAGAATCTCCCTCTGAAAAAACATAACAAGGCATTGCACCAGACGAGCCGGTGAATGCGTGCGTTGGGCGTCTCCATATCCGTGAGGACGAAGGCATGTTACAGGCAATAGTCAAGAGAAAAATTATGGCGGTATTCGATTGCTTGAGCAGTGGCGATTACGAATCCGTCCTGGCCGATGTCGGAAAAACTGTAGAGCATCGGTTCGCAGGCGATCACTGTTTAGATGGAACCCGAACCAGTGTCGAAAGCATGCGTTTATGGTTTCAAAGGCTCTACCGCCTTTTCCCCAATCTTTCTTTTGAGATTCATTCAATTTCTGTAGCGGGTTGGCCTTGGAACATGACTGTTGCAGTCGAATGGACCGATCACGCAACACCTATTGATGGTATTGAGTACGTCAACTATGGCACTCGTATTATTCGTTTAGTTTTCGGAAAAGTAGTCAGCCTACATGCATATCTAGATATCCAATTGCTTATTAATGCATTGAATAGGATGGCAGATTCAGGTTATGAGGAGGCTGCTAAGCCTCCTATTCTTTAGTCACGGAGTAACGACATGCTCATCAAAATAGCATTGATCCTTTTAATAGGTGGCGGCATCAATCACCTGGGTCTGGGAATCATTTACATTACAACGAATGAATTTATGGGTTACCACTCGCAAGCATTAGTTGTGGAATGGGAAAGTCTGAACCAAAATTATCAGACTCTTCTCCTCGCACTAATTCGATTGTCGGGGGCGGGCGCCATTATCGCAGCAGTGGTCAATCTGTACTTATCAGGCGCTGCATTGTTCAAAAATAGTTTAGACAATATTTGGCTCGCCCCCGTGGTGGCTCTAATTTATCAACTAACCGCGAATTACGTTGTATATACCGTTGCACAATTAACTCCGGGCGACCCCCCGCTGCTCTTCGTCTCGATAGGTAGTCTAGTAATATTGTCGGGAGCACTATTGCTGGCCTTTGCCATATTTTCGAATAGAGCAACCACATCCTAGGTTGAAAGTTTTTATCAACGAGGAAGACGCCCAACAAGAGCCGACAGTGCGCCCCTACGGGGCCGGACGCCTTACGCTGCGCTCCAGTCCGCCCCAAACCTTGGCGTTATGTGTTTCCCCAAGTAAGGTATTAATCATCGATATTCCAGCGTACTACCAACAACTTTTGTCTGCTCCAGGTGCCGCGACCTTGAGCGTCTGCAGTAAAGATGGATCGATACAATCAACATTGGTGTGGCCAGATTTCGACGGTGAATACATTCGGCTAAATATGTTAGCTGGCAGCCCTAAAGAATCTAGTATCCGGAGAGAAAAAAGGGTGACTCTTCTCGCATCCGACCCTGGCAATGAGAATATGTATATTTCGTTGCGCTGCGAACTCCACAAGATAACCAAGGCTGGCGCGATTGAGCATTTAGACATGATTACATTCCGAAACATGAACGTGTCAAAGTGGTACGGAGAAGTTGAAGCTGAAAATAGTCCAAGTAAAGACAAGAGGGTGCTGGTTTATCTCAGACCAGTACGCATGTATCACACATAACAACAGCGCAGGCAGTTTGCTCCCTGTGGTCGCCGGACGCGCTTACAGCGCGCCCACTGCTGCAAGCGTTAAGCAAAAAGAACAAAAGGAGAAGGAAAAATGAACGCTCAACTCGACCCAAGTTACATTATGCAAACAGCGACAGGTTTTTGGGCTTCCAAGGTGCTGCTTACCGCAGTTGAACTTGATTTATTTTCATTAATTGGAGAAGAGGCAATGACGGCATCCCAGCTTGGTGGTGCGCTTGGGCTTCATCCTCGCGGAACGTATGATTTTTTCGATTCGTTGGTTGCGCTGAAATTTCTTGATCGAGAAGGTGATGGTCCTGAAGGACTGTATAGAAACACTTCAGAAACTTCGGCATTTTTGGATAAAAAAAGTCCAACTTACATCGGTGGATTACCAGAAATGCTAAATTCACGTCTCTTTGGTTTTTGGAACGATCTCGGCACCGCACTTAAAACAGGTAAGGCGCAGAACGAAATTAAGCATAGCGGCAAGCCGCTGTTTGAGGAGCTTTATTCAGACGAGGTTCGCCTGGGTGAATTTCTTGATGCAATGACTGGTTTTCAAGCAGCGAATATTCAGCAGTTGGCTGAGCAATTCGATTTTAACAAATACCAAACAGTTGGTGATGTTGGCGGTGCATTAGCACTTTTATCCCGGATCGTGGGAGAACGCCATCAGCACCTGCTATTTAGTAGTTTTGATTTGCCGGAAGTCGCTCCACATGCGCAAAAGCATATCGATACGTCAGGTTTGACTAACCGAATCAAGGTAATCTCGGGTGATTTTTTCAAGGACGATCTTCCCAAAGCCGATGTCATTACCATGGGTAATATTTTACATGATTGGAATCTTGAAAAGAAAAAGATACTCATAAAGAAGGCTTATGATGCTCTTCCAGAGGGAGGTGCCTTTATTGCCATTGAGAATTTAATAGATGACGCCAGACGGGAGAATGCGTTTGGTCTGTTAATGTCACTTAATATGCTGATCGAGTTTGGTGATGCTTTCGATTATACAGGAGCCAATTTTCGTGAATGGTGTAGTGAGGTTGGTTTTCAGCGTTTCGATATCATAGGCCTAGTTGGACCCACAAGTGCAGCAATTGCTTATAAATAAATGGGTAGATTGCCTAACGAGAAAAGGAAACGAACGGCTTCGTCCTTAAATTCTGGGGTAAATCGATGGTTACTCATGGGCTTTTTCCTATAGCTATAGAATAGGCTAGATATCTCCACGAACTGGGGTAAGTCCACCGCTCTTAACTGAGTCTCCGTCATGTCGGGGTAAAACCAGGATCAACTATGACTGGCGAAAGAAACTTAGGGAAATTAGTAGCATCTATGTCCCCAGCTCTAATGGACGGGGAGTATGTATTTTGCACGTTCCAAGATGCTCAATATGGGGATTACGTTGATTTGGAGCCAATGGTTACAATCAAAGAATCAGAGGGACTTACATTAGTCATCCCTAAAAACGAAGCCGATGACAAAAACCTAAGTTATGAATCAGTCTTCAAAGCGATCACATTAGGTGTTCATTCTAGCCTTGACGCAGTTGGGCTGACCGCAGCATTCTCTAGTAAGCTCTGCGAGCATGGAATTAGCGCAAATGTCATCGCAGGTTACTACCATGATCATGTATTTGTTCAAAAAGAACTTGCGGATAAAGCCATCGAAGCACTCAATGAACTTGCTCGCTAACAAATGCAGGCAGACGGACCCAGCAAAGCTGGACCGGCGGTGCTTTCGGCGTTATGCGGCTTTTCGAATATCGTTGTAACCCGTAACGTTATGGGTTACATTTCGCGGCATGATTCAAAGTTTCAAGCACAAAGGGCTGGAGCGTTACTTCCCCAAGGGTTCAATCTCCGGGATACACGCAGCGCATGAAAAGAAGCTTCGTCTAATATTGGGCAGGCTCCATGCTACTGCTGAAATTAAGGATATAGACCTTCCAGGATTGTATCTTCACCAGCTCAAAGGCAGGTACAAAGGGCGCTGGTCCGTTCGAGTAAGCGGCAACTGGCGAGTCACTTTTAAACTCGAAACGCCAGACACAGTCGATCTTGACTATGAGGATTACCACTAAAATGACTATTCAAATGCATAATCCGCCACACCCTGGAGAGGTCTTGCGAGAGCTTTGTATCGAACCTCTTGGCCTTACAATAACAGGTGCTGCAACTGGTTTGGGGGTTAGCCGCAAAACGCTATCTTCTATTCTTAACGGTAGAGCGGGTATTAGCCCCGAAATGGCTCTGCGACTAGCCATTGCTTTTGATACCACACCTGAAAGCTGGCTGAATCAACAGGTGCAGTATGACCTCTGGGTTGCTCGGCAACAATCGCCCAAAATGAAAGTGCAGAAGTTGTATGCCGCATAACCAGTACGGGCAATTGGGGGGCGCTTACCGCGCGCCCGCTGCTGCAGGCGTTACGAGGCCTTGCCTGTGACAATTCGATCTGTCGAGAAACTAAAAGAGAAGGTTCGCTATGTTCGCTGCATTGCAACCGACGCGAGAACGCCACGGATATCAAAGTTTCTGATTCTCGCTGCGTTGGCTTATTTGGCTTCGCCGATTGATCTAATTCCGGACTTTATCCCAGTTCTGGGCCAACTCGACGATATAGTAATAGTACCTGCACTGATTTGGGCGGCACTGCTCTTTGTTCCGTCAGAGGTCAAAACCCATGCTTATGCCGTGTCAAAAACAACCCTACAAGTGTAGGCAGTGCGCTCCCTGTGGTCGCCTGCGCTTACCGCGCGCCCGCTGCTGCAAGCGTTAAGAGGCCTCACCTGTGACAATTCGATCCGTCGAAAAACTAAAAGAGAGGGTTCGCTATTTTCACTGATCGGCATTCCAACGGAATGCGGTCGTGTCCATGGGGTACTTTCGGCCTGATTCTGGGGGACAAAGATACCCCCGCTTTCACCACAAAGCCGACATTATCAAGAGTGAAAATCAAGCCATTTTCGGTTTTTATATGCCTCGAGTAGCCGTTCCTCGGGGGTTAAATCTATCTACCTACTTGAGTTACGTCTTCGCTGTCATTAAGAATCCTTATCCCAGTCTACAGACCAATCATTAAGGGTTAAAAGGTGTTCGCCCAACTCACTACCCCATTTTGTAAAACCAAAACCTTCCTCGTCGTGGTCAATAAGCTTGAGTTCGCGCAACTCCTTGAGTCGCTGATTCAGACTTGTGGGTGACACGTCGTCGCAATGCGTTCTTAGTTCACGGAACGTCATTCTTCCAGAACGCAATTCCCACAATATTCTTAGTGACCAACGTTTTCCAAGAATATCCAGAAGACGCATGATCGGACGAACTGTCTTGGATTCTCGAGCTGCTGTTTTCATCACGTTATACTCTTGACGCTACATATTATGTAGCGTTATCATTTCGCTACACTTACTGTAGCACGGATGTCTGTATGAAGCATGTTTTGGAGCCCATTGATCAGCCTTATGCACCGGAGATCGCCGAGATATTTTCCCGATACCCACAGGACAAGAACGGATACATTTTGAAGTTGTTTCGCGTCTTTGCAAACAGTAAGCGCTTTCTGACAACTAAAGGTGCGATTAATCTTCTGGACGATGAGAGCCCGCTAACTATTCGCGAACGAGAGATCGTTATTCTTCGAGTCACCGCGAATAACAACTGCGAATACGAGTGGGGAGTACATGTCACTACCTTTGCTCGCGCCGCTGGACTAACCAGCGAACAGGTACGAGCGACCCGATTTACGGTAGATGCCGTTGACTGCTGGACGAAAGACGAACGTCTATTGATCGATTGCATAGATCAGCTCTGCAATGGCGCAAAGATTCAAGACAATACCTATGGGAGATTTCAAGAACACTGGAGTCTCGAACAGCAGTTAGAAATTTTCGCCCTTTGCGGTAACTATCACCTCATTTGCTTCGTCGCGAACAGTGCGAGGATCGAGCCTGAACCAGATGTCGCCAGGTTTCCTGGTATGACGGACAGATGAAGACAATTACGCATCTGTCCGCTACGCACCGCACGAATAGATTCGCAAGGGGCAATAATACATCAGGATAAACATACAGAGTACGAGTGTTGGTTGGAATAGATTTCTCCGCTTTGTAAAGCACCGCCAGGGCATTTGGACTGGCATGTAGCACGTCCTATCAAAGGAATTACTGAGACCTATACTGTAATCATACGGTTCGATACGGCGGAGCACCTCAAGCAATGGGTGGCGGCGAGTGAACGCGAGCCACTCATATCAAAAGTTCAGTCACTGCTTGCCAGAATTGATGAGTTTTATGTCAGCAGCGGGCTGGATTTCTGGTTTACTTCCGCCGGCGCCAAAGCAAAGATTCCTGTGTATTGGAAGCAGTACCTGATCACATTGCACGCTATACACGCATTGTCCAGCGGTGGCTTTTCAAAAGACATCAAGTCCTAACAAGGCCAATTACAGCGCACTAATGATGCTCTCGCCCCGGAAAATGTAATTGAATGTTGCGCCAATTCGATCTTTAATAATCACCTGCCCAATAGTCGTCTGTGAGAAAATCACTATGTCAAATATCAATAAAGTACGCGATTTCATCGCCAAATTTGAAGCGCTGGATGTTGAAGGAATTATGGCGACATTTTCGGATAACGCGTTCTATCATAATATACCGATGGAACCGCTTACCGGAAAAGACGCGATTCGGGGTTTTATCGAACCCTTTATGGAACCAATAACGAAAATTTTCTGGGCTCTAAATTTTATCGCGGAAGATGATAGAGGTGTGGTGATGACGGAACGAGTAGACACCTTTATCTTTGGCGACAAGCGCGTTGTTATGCCAGTAATGGGTACTTTCGAGTTTGAAAACGACAAACTCACCAAGTGGCGGGATTATTTCGATATGCGAGAGTTTGAAAACCAGATGGCTGCATTACAGCGTTAGAGAATAGGCGGGCCGGTGACAAGCCAGTCTCATCTCTAAAAGAAATCACGGTGAGATGTCACCGATTTCTTTAGTTCATTGCGGAGTTTGTTGAGGTAATTATTGCGGCTGACTTTACCGGGCCGCCTCTGAAGCAAACGAGAGGGCGCGCTGACAAATGAACAGCGAATCAATGTTTGTGTCCAGAAGGTCGGATATATGTTGAATATTTTGTATCTCATTATGGGTATAGGGCTGCTTACCTGGGGCGGTGAGGCACTGATTCGTGGCTCGCTGGCTGCAGCAAGTCGACTGGGCGTGTCACCTTTGCTAAGCGGTCTGCTGATCGTCGGTTTCGGTACTTCGGCTCCGGAGTTGGTGGTCTCCATTAATGCTGCTATAGAAGGGCAGCCAGATATCGCCATTGGCAACGTCGTTGGCAGTAATATCTGTAATGTCCTATTAGTTCTAGGTATTTGCGCGGTGATCACGCCGTTAGCGGTGAAACCAATGGTGCTAAGGAGAGACGCCGTAACGGTAGCGGCTGCAAGCATATTATTTCTGGCTGTGGCCTGGGAAGGCGCCCTTGGGCGAACCCATGCTGCCATCTTCCTTGTAGCCTTGGTCACTTACCTGGTTTGGGCCTATTGGAGCGAACGCTTCCACGCTGCACCGGCGGGTGAACTACACCAGGCGGAATCAACAGAAATTTCTTCTGACTCGAGGTCGGCATTATGGACTGTAGTCACTGTTATTCTTGGATTGTCGTTGTTGATTGGCGGTTCTCAAGTTCTGCTGTTTGGTGCCATTGGCATTGCAGATCACTTTGATGTATCAGAGGCTGTGATCGGTTTGACGTTAGTGGCGGTAGGTACATCGCTTCCAGAATTGTCTATATCCGTAATTGCAGCCATCCGGGGGCACGCTGATGTAGCAGTTGGCAATATACTCGGGAGTAATATCTTCAACTTACTTGGCATTTTGGGCGTGTCGGCACTTCTTCATCCGCTTCCAGTTCATGAAAGAATTGTACAATTTGATCAATGGGTTATGCTCGGGTCGTCTCTAATTTTGCTTTTGTTTTTGTACACGCAAAATCGCCTGAGCCGGCTTGAGGGCGGAATGTTACTGGTCGGTTACGGTATGTATGTCTGGTTAAGCTTTACGGTATTCAGTGGCTAGCAACATATGGCCTGACAGATACCTGCACCGGACGAATTTGAGCAATCACAATTTTTTCACTCGAAAAATTGAGGTAAAGGGGGCCGTGACAAGCTATTCTCATTCCCAAAATACGTGATAATCAGTTGTCACCGATCTCTTTATTTGTATTTTGTTTCGATTTGGAGGAAAAGGGCACACTGGGTCGAGTCAGGAAGATGTTATCAACGTTTCGCGCTTCAGGTTTTTCGGCGTCAAAAAAGACCCCTGGCTTCCCCTGAGTTTCGTGTGTATACAACCAACGAAGCGAGGCGAGCTTTGGAGGCGGTACAGGTCTGGGATTTTGAGCGCATACTGACATCGAGACCATTGGAGTTTTGTTTATCGTATGAGTAGAGAACAACCAAATAATCCATTACATGGTGTTACGATCGAGACAGTTTTAACCACGTTGGTGGAACACTACGGCTGGAGTGGGTTGGCAGAGAGAATCAACATCAATTGCTTTAAGAGTGATCCATCCATAAAGTCTTCACTCAAATTCTTACGTAGAACTCAGTGGGCCAGGGATAAAGTCGAGAGTTTGTACCTGTCAACACTAAGAGAGCAAAGCCCGTGGGGGAAGTCGAAATAGGTATGGGGAGCTATGAATATGGATAAGATGCCATGACAGAACCCAAAAGACCGACCAACTCCCACAAGACTTATCACGCGCACGTCTACTTTGATGGAAATAGCAAATATTTGGCCAAGAAATTGTGCGATGCCTCAGCGCAAGAGTTTGGTCCCCGTGTCGGGCGGTTTCATGAAAAGTTGGTTGGTCCGCATCCGCGCTGGAGTTGTCAGGTAACTTTTGGCTCAAAAGATTTCGATAACTCTATCGCCTGACTGGATGCGAATAGGCAAGATCTTACGGTGTTTGTCCATGGCCTTACGGGAGATGACTGGAAAGACCATGCCGAGTTTGCTCACTGGTTGGGCCGGGAAGCTAGACCTGACTGAGCAGGAAATACACGACATAATAGTAAACGATGAGCGCCATCGCTTATATTGAGACGGTAAGTTTTTGTGATGATTAAAATATGACCATTCTTGTCGTCGGCGCCAGCGGCGCGACAGGCCGTTTGCTGGTGGCCCAGCTGTTGGAGAGCGGCAACGCTGTGAAAGCTGTAGTGAGAGCGGAAAGCCGCGTGCTGGATGCGTTTAGCGATCGGGCGGCGTTGTCCCTGGAGCGCGCCAATATTGGTGATCTCGCTGATGAAGACATTGCGCAGCTGGTAGACGGATGCAGCGCCATGGTTTCTTGTCTGGGTCACACCTTGAGCTTCAAGGGCATTTATGGGCAGCCTCGCAGGCTTGTTACCGACGCCACCCGGAAGCTGTGCCGGGCCGTTAAACAACACAAATCAGACACCCCCGTTAAGTTTATTTTGATGAATACTACGGGTAATAGTAACCGCGATATTCCGGAGCGAATATCCCTCGGCCAAACTTGTGTCATAGGCTTATTGCGGTTGTTACTGCCACCGCATGTAGACAATGAGAGGGCCGCGGATGTTCTGCGAACGGAAATAGGCCAAAATGATTCCCGTGTCGAATGGGTTGTCGTCCGCCCGGACGGATTGACGGATGAGGTTGAGGTAACGGAGTATTCACTTCATCCATCGCCCGTTAGAAGTGCGATATTTGACGCTGGCACCACCAGTAGAATCAACGTTGGCAACTTTATGACCCGGCTCATAACAGACCAGAATGTTTGGGATAAATGGAAGGGGCAAATGCCGGTGATCTATAACGCTGAATAACGTTGGTGGTGAGCATTGTGCCCCCGTCGGGTAATAGTATGATAAACACGCTTTTTCATGGGGAATTGTATACGGATGATCAACTGGAAATATTTCGGCAAAATACACAAGTTGTTGTACCGGCTGTCGGGGGGCAAATACGGCGCCCGCATGGGCTGGATCGATGTCGTGCTGGTCACGGCCATCGGTCGCAAGAGCGGAAAGGTACGAACAGTACCTATCGCCTGCTATCCCTACTGTGATTCCGTAGCGGTTTCCGCCTCCAACAGTGGTATGGAGAATCACCCCGCCTGGTATCTCAATATGCAGGCGAATCCCCGGGTCTCGGTGCAGCTGGGCACCGAGAAATTCGAGGCAATGGCGGAAGATGTGCCGGATGCGGATCGCGAGGCGCTGTGGGAGAGCGTGGTAAAGATTAACAAGCATCAGGGCGAGTATCTGGCGGCTGTGCAGCGGGAGATACCGCTGGTCTGGTTCCGGCGGCTGCAGGACAGCTGATTCAGGCTATATTTCAGTTCTTACGTTCAAACCAAAGTTTCATCAAAAGCAAATACACATTGATATTGTTGCACTCGCCGCCAAACCGCTGAACGAGAACATGGGCCTGTCCCGGGTTCCTTTTTTATACGTACTTACGACCTCGTCGGTGGAATGGCATATGTTCCCACCGCGTGGGCTACCGGGCGATCATCGCCCTCTGAGTATAGATAAACATCGCCCGTGGCGAGTGTCCTGCCGACTTTAAGAAGCTTACACACACCGATGATGTCATTCTCTGCCGAGGGTTTACGCAGAAAAGTGATGTTCAGGTTGGTAGTGACGGTCAGTGGCACAATGCCGATCTCACCGAGAATGGCGACGTAGAGCGCGATATCCGCTACCGCCATCATCACCGGCCCCGAGACTGTGCCGCCGGGGCGCAATTCGTTGTGACCAATATGATGGCGCACGGTAGCCCCCTTATCGCCCGTGGCTTCGACGATGCAGTTATTCTGGGGAAAGTCTGTGGCGATAAATGCGGCTATTTCAGCGGTGGTAGTCATGGTGCTCCTTGCATATGCCAGGGGAATTCGGCGTTTTCGGCCGATTCCCTGATGATCTCGATACCCTGCTCGGGTACGTCGCAGTAGTTGTCTGTGTAAAGGTTGGCCTCGGGCATGTACAGCATTGCCGACAACTCGTCGATAGTCGCAAACAGTGCGCATACGTCCGCATAGTCTGCGCTGAGTGACACCACGTCCGCTGCCATACCGATCACGGGCATCCACCCTACCGCCAGTGCACCGGCCCCGCGCTGCAATATGCGCTGGCCCTTTTTGCTCACGGTTTTATTGCTGGCTACAGCGGCCCGGCGCTTTGCCGCGCGTTCCCGCCCGGCCAGCTCGCGCTGCTCTCGCAACTGGGCCTCCGCTTTCGCGCGGGTTTTTTTCTCCGTGTTGAGCAGGGTGGGGCGGGGCAGGTAGTTATCGGCAAAGCCGCCCAGCATCCCGGCCAGGCCAGCACTGAAATGTGAGAGGGCGAGCAGGGGTGTCAGTACCAGGGCGGAAAACAGCAGGGCAATGTTAATGCCACTGCGAATGACGCGCAATAACAGGCGCATACGCTGGGCTCAGGTGTCGCTCTCGGCGGTATCCGGCGCTTCCAGCGGCACTGTATCATCGCCAAACCAGGATGACATTCTGTTTGCCGTCTTGCTGCGCACATCCTCGTTGATATAGGTGGCCACCGCCGCTATAGCCAGTGCCAGCACGCCCAGGTCGTCGGCGTAACCCACTGCCGGCGTGAAGTCCGCTATCGCATCCAGAGGCACGATAAAGTAACCCAGGGCGCCGGCAATTGTCGCCTTGGCCCACCGGGGCGCTTTCTCTTCCTGGGCGGCGTAGAACAGCAGCAGGGCTTTTTCCACCACCTCCCGGCCGGCAGTTTTGGCGTATTTTTTCAGCTTGGTCCAGAAGCCACTCTCGGAAAACGCTTCTTCGTACTCGTTGTGCTCACTCATGTCACGGGGGCCTCGTATTAGCCAAATAACCAGGGCAGAACTTCGTCCCTGTTTTCCACGATAATCTGTTGCGCAGTGGGGTCAGACAATTGTTCCTTGGGGTCGATGTGCAGCAGCTTCAGTGCATAGGGTACCAGCTTGGCGCGGGTGCGAACTTCCAGCGCACCGTTTTCCATGCCGTAATCAACTTCCACCACGTCTTGCTGGTCGCGCCTCAGGCGCGGGTCGGGAATAATGCGGATGATAATGATGGTGTTCCATTCTGTATCGCCTGCTACACCGTATCTGGAGTCATCCATGATTTCTGGAATGTCGCGAAAACGGCTTAATACAAAATCCCTGTATTCCTGATTCTTTTCGCACCAGGCCCGCACGTGCCAGCGCAGTCCGGTATACACCAGCGTATGCGGTACGATGATCCGGCCTTCGCGATCGGGGTTATTGATGGAGACATAATCTACATCCAGACGCTTCTGCAGACGGGCGGCTTGCATGATAGGCCGCAGCACCTGGGGTTTAACGTCCCGCACGGGTTGTGACAGCACCTCGACATTCGCCATGTTCAAAGACAGCGATTCGAACACGTTCATCAGCTCATTATTGCGCGCCATCAGGTGCAGATATTCATCAGCCAGCCCCTGCGTCACTTTGGGTTCAAAGCCAGGGGAGGGTTTGTAACCCTTGAGAAACTTGTCGTACTCCAGATTGCCCGGGGCCACTTCCCGCAGGTAGTTGTTGATGTCTTTGCTGGCCTGCTGGCGGCCGATGCCAAAGGTGTCGCACAGGTGGCGGGTCGTCAGCCTGCCTTCCCACAGGGCAATCGTTTCGATGAATCGATAACGCAGCAGCAGTTCCCAGCGAAAAGGCCATTTCTGTTCGGGGCGGCTGGTCATAGTGTGTAGCCGAGTGGCCGCCTGCGCGGCCTTCTTCGGTTCAATTGCAGGGTGGAAACGGCCGATATCAGGGGTTATTTTCTCATCATTTTTGCAGTGTCAACAGAGTCGGCGGCCTTGTCTGTGTCCACGGAGCCCATTAGTTTGACCATATCCTGGGCAATCGTCGCTGAGGCGAGAGGGGGCAGTGTGGCCAGTGCGACAAGAGGCAGAGTCAATTTCATAGGGTTTCTCCAGGTAGGTGTGCGGGAATAGCGCGCTCAGGGCACCAAAAGACTATGCCCCTTTTAACTCGCGGTCACAAGAGTTAGCTGGCAGCTGGATCGTCTTCCGCTGGCTCTGCGCCGGGTTCAACACCTTCGGCTTCCTTGGCGCGGGCTTTCTGCAGTTTTTTCTCTTCTTTTTTCTTTTTCTTGGCAAGCTCGCGCTGCCGCTTTTCAAATGAGTAGTTCGGTTTGGCCATGGTTGGGAATACCTCGCGTAGTCATGGATGGGGATCGGGGACATAGAATAAGGTATTTCCGGCCTATGTGGGGTTTTCTTTTCACTTCGAAGTGGTCTTGCAATTCCCGCACCGGGTACTCCAAACTACCGCTGCTATTGTAGTCAACTGCCATCGAAAGGACCCAGATGCCCAAAACAACCCCAGCGCTGTCCGATCTCTACCAGCTGGCAGTGCAGCTTGAGCTCGATCAGTCGGTGCCCGTGCAGGTGGCGCGGGAGCGGGATCATGCGATTGCGGCAGACTGTGCCTGCACGGATGATATCGCCAGATTGCAGTGCTGGCTGGTGTCGGTTTCCGCCCGGCGCGCAGAGCCAGTAGCGCACAAGGACCACTGGCTCAGCGAGGCTTCGGCTGCCGCATTGGCGCGGGTGCTGGCCCTGTTCTTCGGCTTTTCTTCCATGGCGGCCTTCCTGCTCACCAGCGGGCGGGGCCTGGTGAACGTGTTTATGTTCCTGCTGCTGTTTGTCCTTGTACAACTGCTGCTGTGTGCGGTGGCCGCCTGGGTGATGGCGCGCACGGTGGGCGGCGGGGCGCCAGTGGTGTTGCCAGTGAACCCCGCGCACTGGCTGGTGGCGAAGGCGCTTCCAGACAGGCGTTATCTACGGGAGGCACAGTCGGTGCTGCGGCTGGTGTTCTTGCGCTACGGGCAGGAGTTTGGGGCATTTTTTACTCTGGGAGCTGTCGTCGGGTTTTTTGTGGTGTTGGCGCTCAGCGATTTCACCTTTGTCTGGGGTTCCACGTTTCAATTGAGCGACAGCCTGATGGAGCAGATAACCGCGTGGATCGCATTGCCCTGGTCATCCTGGCTGCCACAGGCAACGGTGAGTGGCGACCTGATTTTTGCCAGCCGCTTCCATCCGGCGGTGACCTCGCTGAGCCCGGCGAATATCGAGGATATGCGGGGCTGGTGGCCTTTCCTGATCATGGCCATGCTCACTTACGGTGTGTTGCCGCGCCTGCTGCTGTGGCTGTTGTCGAAGTTTTTTTATGGGCGTCAGATGCGCGCCGCCTTTGCGCAGCTGCCCGGCAGTGAGCGGGTGCTGGCGCGGATGAAATCGCCGCTGGTTAAAACACAAGGAGAGAGCGCCGGCGGCAATTCACATGAGACTGAATCGGGCCCGGCGGTAATTGACCGGCGCCTGCTACTGCTGAACTGGGCGAATGCCCTGGGCCCGCTGGATATCACCGCGTTTGAGGAGTTTGCCGCAGTGCCCGAAGGTAACATCGTCAACGCCGGGCTGGGCTCACTCCCAGAGGAACTGCAACACTTGGGTGACCGCCTGGCGAAGCCGGTTGAGCATATTATGGTGGCGGTTAAGTCCTGGGAGCCACCGATGGCAGACCTGGCCGATTTTCTCGGCAATTTCACCAGCGTGCCGCGCTGCACGCTCTATCTGATGCCACTACCACACAAGAGCGTGTCTACCACCCGTCTGGGTGATTGGCAGTTGTTCGCCAGGGGCCTGGCGTTTACGGTAGTGGATGTACAGGCGCTGGAGCGCACAGCATGACAACACCAGTGTTTGCTGTGGTAGGCCGGCCCAATAAGGGCAAGTCCAGTATTGTGGCCACGCTGGCGCGAGACGATGCGGTGTATATCGACGCCAGAGCCGGCTCAACCAAAGAAGCCCACTGCTATCCCATGAAGGTGGATGGCGAAACGCTCTACGAGCTAATGGATACCCCCGGCCTGCAGCGTGCACGCTCGGTACTGGACTGGCTCAACGCTCATTGCAGTGATGCCGCCGCCCGGCCGGAGACGGTAAAGGCCTTTGTGGAGCAACACGAGGGGGATGCGCGCTACCGCGACGAGTGCCAGGCGCTGCGGCCTATCGTCAACGGGGCGGGAATCATTTACGTGGTTGATGGCTCGGTGCCCTACGGCGCTGATTACGAGGCCGAGATGGAGATACTGCGCTGGAGCGGGCGCCCCAGTCTGGCGCTGATCAACCCCATCGAGGGCGAGGACTTTGTCGAGGAGTGGACGGCGGGGCTGGGCCAGTTTTTTCGTACGGTACGCACGTTCAATGCGCACCGGGCCGAGGTGACCAAACAGTTGGAACTGTTGGAGTTGTTCGGCCATCTCGATCCCGCCTGGCGGGCACCGCTGGAACGGGCAGTGTCCATCCTGAAGCAGGACAGGCAACTGCAGGCACAGGGTGCAAGCAGCTATATCACCGACCTGATTGTCGAAGCTCTTACCTACAAAGTAGAGCAGGCAGTGCCAGAGGGTTTACCGCTGGAGCCGGTGCAGAAGTTGTTGTTTGAACGCTACAAGGCGCACCTGGTGAAGAGAGAGCGCCAGTGTCGGCAACGGGTGGAAGAGCTTTATTACTATTCCAACCTGAAGAAGTCTGAGGACACCCTCGCGCTGGAGGAGTCGGACCTGTTCAACATCGAAAAATGGTATCTGTGGGGGTTGTCGGAGCGGGCGCTGCTGACCGCGGCGGCCTCTGCCGGTGCGGTGGTGGGCGGCAGCACCGGCATGATGGTGGATGCGGCCACAGGCGGCCTGCTGGGCGGGCTGGGCACACTGGTAGCCGGTGCCGGGGGCGCAGTCAGCGGGATCTGGGGCGCACGCAAATACGCCGACAAAATTGGTCAGGTCAAAGTGAAAGGCTTACCCACTGGCGGCAATATGCTGTCCTATGGGCCCTCAAAGAGTGTCAATTTTCCCTTTGTGCTGTTGGGCAGGGCGCTGCTGCACCAGCGGCTGATCTGCACCCGCACCCACGCCGATCGCGAGGCGCTGGATCTCAATCAGCCTCTGCTGGAACGCCTCACTGACAAGGAACACAAGCGCCTGGCCAGGCTGTTTGAGGATATCCGCAATGACAGGAAGGCCGGTGAACGCCGGGATCAGCTAGGTGAAATGGTATCGCGCTGGTGCAGCGATCCGATCGCGAAATAAAGGCGTACACTCTGTTTACCTACACATCCTGATCGAGGAGAAACCGATGAAAACCCTGGCACTATTCTGTTGTTTGGCCCTGGCTGCACTGGGCGCCCAGGCGGGCGAGCTGGCGGTGGGTGATGCTGCCCCCGACTTCACCCTGCAGGCCTCCGACGGCAAGACCTACATATTGTCTGACTTCAAGGGCAAGCAGGCGGTAGTTATCGCCTGGTTTCCCAAGGCGTTTACCAGTGGTTGCACTGTGGAATGTAAATCGCTCGCAGCAAACGGCCATCTCATTCGGGAGTACGATGTGGCCTACTTCATGGCCAGTGTTGATCCGCTGGCCAAGAATATCGCGTTTGCCGAGTCCACAGAGGCGGATTTCCCACTGCTGAGCGACCCCTCAAAAGGCGTGGCCGATGCCTATGGGGTTTTGACCATGGGTTACGCCATGCGCGAAACCTTTTACATCGACGTGGACGGCACCATTGTTAAAATTGATCGGGACGTCGCGCCCGCCACCTCAGCTGAAGATATGGCGGCAACTCTGGGTGAATTGGGCGTAAAAAAAGCTGCCCGGTAAGGGGGGTAGCCCGCTAGATAGACAGCAGGCGCCGCAGAAAGCTGTCTTCCCCTTTAACCTGTTCACGGGTGAACAACAGTTCTGCCAACTGGGTTTCTATCTGCTCTGCCACTGTGTTGCGAATAGATTTCTGTTCTTTTTTTGTGGGTGTTCTGCCCTTGTACCTGGCCAGATCCACTGCTTCGCCAAAACCCAGATAACAGCGCTGCGGTTTGGGCAGAAAGCTGCCCAGGGCGCCGACCGGAATGGGGGGTAGGACATCTGCGCGTACATCGTCGTTAAGCAACCCCAGACGTTTGAGCAGCGTGCCCAGCGCAGAGCCGGGAATGTCCTGGCCTTCCATCAGGTGGCCATAAAACTCGTCAGGCCCTACCAGGCCGAAAGGCATGATGGTATAGCCGTGCCTGGCGGCCAGCTTGACGAAGCCGTAACGCTCCTGCCACTGCAATTCATACTTCATATTGGCGGGTTTAACTGCCTCGTAGGCACCGCCGGGGAAAACCATCAGATCCTGTCCCGCTTTCATCAGTGCACTGCAGACATCCGGGTGCCCCATCACCGCGCCACGCTTCAGCATGAAATCCGCCATTCTGGGGTTGGCGAAGAGAAACTTGTCGCCCAGCCCGCGGGGGAAGCGGTTGAGCTCTTTTGACATGAGCGGGCCAATAACCCAGCCGTCCAGCGCGAACAGAGAGTGGTTACCCACAAAGAGGCAGGGGCGGTCAGGGATGTTGTCGGCCCCCAGTATCATGGGGTTGAACAGCCGCTTGACCATGCGATAACTCAGCTCGAACTCCAGGCCCGATGGTGGTTCGACCTGCAGCGCTATTTCGATATGGCGAGCCAGAGCTTCCTTGTCGCCAAGGGGGTTGTTGTCTTTATCGAATGCTGACATCAGGTGGTTCTGTCGTGGGAGTCGGGCAGGTCATTATAACCGCTATAGGAGGGCAATGCGTGGTATCATATGTGTCGATTTTTTTGAATTTTTCTGTACATATTTCGGAGCTACCCTCATGACAACAACCGGTTTACAACTGTGCTCTCTGGTTAAGGAAGATAACACCCTGGAACTCTCTCTGGCGGAAGTGGAAGTGCCGGAACCCGGCCCCGACGAGGTGCTGATACGTATCGAAGCCACGCCCATAAACCCGTCTGATATGGGCTTGTTGCTGGGGCCGGCAGATCCCACCACTTTTCGCGCCAGCGGCAGCGCTGAGCGCCCGGTACTCACGGCGGATGTCCCCCCGGCCGCAATGAAGATGGTGGCTGCCAGGGTGGGGAAACCTATGGCTGTAGGCAATGAAGCTGGCGGTGTAGTGATTGCCGCCGGCAGTTCCGATGCAGCACAGGCGCTGATGGGTAAAACTGTCGGCGTGGTGGGTGGTGAGATGTACGCACAGTATCGCTGCCTCAACGTTTACCAATGCCTGCCGCTGGAGGAGGGCACCAGCGCTAAAGAGGGGGCATCCTGTTTCGTCAATCCGCTCACCTCCCTGGGTATGGTTGAAACCATGCGCATGGAAGGCCATACGGCGCTGGTACACACTGCGGCAGCCTCCAATCTGGGGCAGATGTTGAATCGGGTATGTATCGCTGACGGTGTTGATCTGGTCAATATCGTGCGCAAGCCTGAGCAGGAGAAAATCCTGCGAGAACTGGGCGCGAAGTACGTGATCAACTCCTCGACAGACAGTTTTATGGACGACCTGACCGCGGCGCTCAAGGAAACCGGCGCAACCCTCGCATTTGACGCCACTGGTGGCGGTAAGCTGGCGAGCCAGATTCTGAGCTGTATGGAAGCAGCGGCCCTGAGCAAAATGACCGCTTACAGCGGTTACGGCTCCGATGTGCACAAGCAAGTCTATATCTACGGTGGCCTGGATCGCAGCCCCACCGTACTCACCCGCAATTTCGGCTTCGCCTGGTCAGTGGGTGCCTGGCTGCTGACCCCTTTCCTGCAAAAAGCGGGAATGGAGAAAATGATGGAACTGCGCGGCAGGGTTGCGCGGGAAATCAAGACCACATTTGCCAGCCACTATACCCAGGAGGTGTCATTGGCGGAGGCCCTGTCGCTGGAGGCGCTATCGGTCTATGCCAAGCAGGCTACCGGAGAGAAGTGCCTGATCTGTCCTCAGCGGTAGACACGCCCAATGCGTTTGATGGCCATTCTGGCGGTGCTTTGCGGCGCCATATCACTCATTGCTGTAGAGGGCCAATAACCGGCATTCCAGAAAGCCAGGGGTGCACGTAGACGACAACCGCCACAACCACGGTGGTGATGATCAGGTTGATAACGTCGGCGCTCAGAGCGGGTGGCTGAGCCTTTGTCCAGGCACCATCGCGCCGATTGATGGCGAACATTTCAAGTAGTGCCCAGATGGCCATGCCGCCGAACAGCACCAGGGAGCGGCTGTCGCCGTTAAGCAGCAGGTGGGCGACGCCCCAGAGGCCCACGCCAGTAAGTTGTGGGTGTCGCAGCAGGCGGTGCACGCGTGAGGGCCGGGAACTCACCACCAGCAACCAGAAAGCCACGACCAACAGGAACAGTGCGGGAGCCTGCATTGCAGCAATTGTGTTGTACAGGTACTGCGGCACCGTGCTGCGCCAGCCAAGTATGATCAGCGCGATCGAGCCCAGTATCAGTAGCGAAAAGATGCCCTTGTAACCATTCTCTCCCAACCGTTTTTGCATGTCGGCGCGAAAGGACGGTGCCAGGGACTTGGTCAGGTGCACACCCGCAAACAGGAGTACGCCAATTGCCAGTAATGTCATCGCAGTGTCTCCGAAAGTATTCGGAGCCAGCTTAGCAGCTGGAAGCGGTGCCGCCCAGTAGTGGCTCGCGCCTCAGCTGACGGCCGCAAGCCGGTGCGGCAGCGCGGCGTGGCGTGAATTACCCAGCAGCTGGATATACTGGTCTTCAACGGTACGGCAGGCCTCGCGCACACTCTTTATAGCACCGGGCATCACTGGTGGCAGGACGGTTACCCGAATGGTGGCGGGCCGGATCAGTAGCCCGCCTTTGGGCAGTGCGTCCTTCACGTTGTGCAGGACTATTGGTACCAGGGGTACCCCGGCTTTGCGTGCAAGATAAAAGGCACCGTGCTTGAACGGCTGGATTTCACCGAGCGTACTGCGGGTCCCTTCCGGTGCTATGACCAGGGAGCGACCACTCGCCAGCAAGGTCAGGGCCTTTTGCAGCACAGCGCCCTGGTTCTTTTCGTTTCGATCTACGAATACAGTATCCATCTGGCGCAACAATGAGCCGACCAGCGGATGTGAGGCCATCTCCTTTTTGCAGAACGCCACCACATCGTTGCGCAGCAGATGCGCCAGCACCAGCGAATCGAGCAGACTCTGGTGGTTGAAAACAAACACGGTGGCCTGCTGGTGTCGCAGGTGCTCACGCCCTTCGATCTCTATGTCCAGGCCGGCCACACCCGCCCCCATATCGCCCATAAGCCGGGTCATCCGGTTGATATTGCGATCAGCGCCCACACCCAGCCTGCGCCCCAGCAAACCGATGGCGGTGGTTGCCAGCAGCGCTTGCCCGGCCAGCATTGTGCGCGCGACACTTTCTACACCCGGATAACCCCTGGTGGTGAATTGCAGCAGTGGCCATTTGCGGGCGACAGCCTGTTCACGCAGTTTATCCGAGGGATTCACAGCCACGGGATAACCCACCACCTTCAATAGCGGCATGTCATCGCTGGAATCGGAATAAAACCAACACTGCGACAGTTTCGACCCGTGCTGCCGCGCGACACGGCGGGCCGCCAGTACCTTGCCCTCGCCATAGCACATCGGCGCCACCAGTTTGCCGGTGAAATGTCCGTCCTTCACCTCCAGCTGAGTACAGCAAATTTCATCAATACCCAGTGCGTGTGCAACAGGTTCCACCTGATAGCGACTGGCGGCAGTAACAATCACCAGCTTGTGGCCCGCAGCGCGATGCGTTTCCACCAGCCGGATGGCTTCGCTATACAGACTTTTTTCCAGGCTGTTGATGTAGGCTTTTTTGCCGAGTTCGACGAGGGTCTGCTCCGGCACATCTTGCAGGGCTTTGGTGATCCGGCGCACGATGCGATGGTAGTTCCCGCCAGATTGATCAATGCGGTGGCGCAGCACACCTCTAAGCACACGCGACGCCTGTCGCAGCTCGCCTTTACTGGCGGCGTGGCGAATGGTTTCCCTGGCGATGGCAATGATTGAAAAGCCCGCTATCAACGTTCTGTCGAGGTCGAAAAACGCGACGCGAGGTTGACCAACTGGCGGCTGCGCAATGCTGTTGAGCGCGTGTTCGAGGCTTGTCACTTTGTGGTCCTTCCATTGTGGTGGTGCGCGGTGATTGCGAAGGATACTGCAATATCCCTGCCACCGAGCACGGTATCCGCTTAATGTGACAGTAATGTGACGATAACTGCGGCTTGCCTGGTACTTTTCCACACAATCTTTTGCCCAGCCTGTTCGAGAACGCCGCCGCCTGCGCCACTCAGGTGCGGCCTTGCCCAAGGCTGGTGCGTGGGTCATGCGCCCGCCAATGCCCCCGCTTGGGCATGGGAAAGCATGGCCGCAGGCCGCCGGCTCGGCTAAGATGGCACAATGTTGCCAGATGCCATCTCTGACTTGCCCATCTGCGAGGTGCTCGAAGACCTCAAGCACGCGTTGCGCGACCGTCACGAACTGGTACTACAGGCTCCTCCCGGCGCCGGTAAGACTACCGTGGTGCCGCTGGCCCTGCTTGACGAGCCCTGGTTGGACGGGCGCAAAATTCTGGTGCTGGAACCTCGTCGTATGGCAGCCCGGGCTGCGGCAACCCGCATGGCCCAGTTGCTGGGGGAAGAGCCAGGGCAAACCGTGGGTTACCGCATACGGCTCGACAGTTGTGTCAGCGACCAAACCCGCATCGAGGTGATTACCGAGGGTATTCTGACCCGGCAATTACAACAGGACCCCGGGTTGGAAGATATCGCCCTGGTTGTCTTTGACGAATTTCATGAGCGCAACCTGGATTCCGATCTCTGCCTGGCACTGGCACTGCAGGGGCGTGAGATGTTCCGCGAGGCCCCGCCACTGAAACTGTTAGTGATGTCGGCAACCCTTGACGGGGAGGCTGTGGCGCAGTTGCTAGGCGAGGCACCCCTGCTTACCTCATCCGGCAGGCAACACCCGGTGACCACCCGGCACGGCGCCGCCTATCAATTACGTGACCCGATTGCTGCACCCACGGCGCAGGCTGTGATGCACGCCCTGGGCGCGCACCGGGGAAATATTCTGGTTTTCCTGCCGGGTCAGCGCGAAATTCTGCAGGTCGCCCGTGAGTTGAGCCGCCGCTTGCCGCAGTCGGACGAGGAGCAGGTTTTGATCGCCCCGCTGTTTGGCAGCCTGTCACTGCAGCGCCAGCAGCAGGCCATAGAACCGACAGCGGCGGGCATTCGCAAGGTGGTGTTGTCGACAAACATCGCCGAGACCAGTCTTACCATCGAGGGTATTGAAGTGGTGGTGGACTCCGGCCTGGTGCGGGAGGCTTTGTTTGATGGTGCTACCAGCATGACCCGCCTCACCACGCGCAGGATCTCACGGGCATCGGCGCGCCAACGCGAGGGCAGGGCAGGTCGCCTGGGTCCCGGTTATTGCTACCGGCTGTGGAGCGAGGAGCAGGATAAACGGCTGGTAGCGCAGGCCACGCCCGAGTTGTTACAGGCAGACCTGGCACCGCTGGCCCTGCAACTGCTGGCCTGGGGCGTGGACGAGCCCGCCGAACTGGCGTGGCTGGACCCGCCGCCGGAACAGGCCATGCAGCAGGGGCTTGCGGTGCTTGAGACTTGCGGCGCGGTATACCGCAATCGTGAGGACCGCTTTCAACTGACGCCCCAGGGTGTGCGAATGGCGCAGATGCCGTTGCATCCTCGCCTGGCTCACATGCTGCTTGTAGGCTGCGACATCAATGCTCAGGAGACTGCGTGTCTGCTGGCGGCTGTTCTGTCCGAGCGCAATCCGCTGGGGGCCGAGGGCGCCGATATCTCCCTCAGCCTTGCGACACTGATGGGGGAGAGGCGCTGCCCGCCGGAACTGCAAGGATGGTTCAAGCGCGTCTGGCAACAGGCGAGAAAACTCGCCCGGCTTGGCCTGGATCACCAAGCACACAAACAACGGCGCGCAACTATTGGGGTCCCCTTGGATAATGTGGTGGGCGTGCTGCTCGCCAGTGCCTACCCTGATCGAATCGGCCATTTGCGCAAGGGCGGTGATGGTACGCGCTACCTGATGAGCAATGGCCGCAGCGCGATATTGCCAGCCGAGGACTCCCTGTTGGGATCGGCCTGGCTGGCCGTGGCGGAAATAGGCGGGCACGCAGGCGAGGCGACAGACCGTATCTACGGCGCATGCACCCTGGACCCAGAGGCTTTCCATGCCATTCTCTCGCACCTGGTGCGCGGCGAAGAGCTGGTGCATTGGGATTATCGCAACGACCAGTTTGTCGCCCAGCGCCGGCGTCTGGTGGGCAGTATCGAGTTAAGCAGCGAGCCGCTGGAGCAGGTGTCGGAGCAGGCGCGGAATATGGCCTTGTTGGGCGTGCTGCGCAAGAAAGGCCTGGATATTCTGCCCTGGACCCCCGCGCTGAAACAATGGCGTGGCCGGGTTGCTCTGCTGCGGCAGGTTGAGTCTGAACAGCCCGTGGAGAATCGCTGGCCCGACCTGTCCGATGACGCGTTGTTGGCCGACCTTGAAACCTGGTTGCTGCCCTATCTCGGTCAGGTGCGGCGGCTGGAAGATTTCCAGGGCCTGGACCTCAAAGCGATTCTCTACGCGAGCCTGGCATGGCCCTTGCCGCTGGACCTTGAGCGGTTGGCACCGGAGCGAATTGCGGTGCCTTCCGGCTCGGTGATAACGGTTGATTACAGTCAGGACCCACCGGTATTGGCGGTTAAGCTACAGGAAATGTTTGGTTGCGAAGAAACCCCGACAGTGGCCGACGGCAAAGTGACTTTACTGGTTCACTTGCTGTCGCCTGCCGGTCGTTCGCTGCAGATTACCCGCGACCTGGCAGGTTTCTGGGGCAGCAATTACGAGGAGGTAAGGCGGGAAATGAAAGGGCGCTATCCCAAGCATCCCTGGCCGGACGATCCGCTCAACGCGACTGCAACACGGCACACCAAGCGCCGCCTTGCAGGCGAGAACTGAGCGCGTCTATCCGGCTTCATTTCCGGCATACAAATCATCTTCCGGCTCGACGGACGCGATTTTTTTACGGCCGCTGAATATCAGCCAGTCTTCGAGCACCATTACCATACAGGGCACCAGGAACAAGGTGACCACGGTACCCATTAACACCCCAAAACCCAGTGAGGTTGCCATGGGTACGAACATCGTTGTGGCTATTGACCTGTCCATCATCATGGGAGCCAGGCCGACAAAGGTAGTCACGCTAGTGAGCACGATAGGACGAAAACGCACACTACCGGCATGACTCAGTACCCAGATGAGTTCGTGGCCGGACTGGCGTTGGCGATTGATGTAGTCCACCAGCACCAACGAGGAATTCACCACTACGCCGGACAGAGCGACAATGCCCAGCAGAGAGAAAAATACGAGGTCCATGCCAATGATCATGTGGCCTATGATGGCTCCCACGGCACCGAAAGGTATGACGCTCATAATGATAAGCGGCTGCATATAGGATTGCAGGGGTATCGCCAACAATGCATATATCACCAACAGTGCAAGCAGTGCGGTACTGCCAAGTGAGCCCATGGATTTGCTGCGCTCCTCCGATTCCCCGGCTAGACTGAAGCTCACACCCGGGTGGCGCAGTAAAATATCGGCGAGCTCGCCCTTGATCACCGCATTGATCACGGTTTCCGGCGGCGTAATACTACGATTCACATCGGCTGTTACCGTGACAACACGCTGGCCATCAACCCGGCGAATGGTGGTATAGCCCCGTGCAAGCTCGATGCGGGCGACGCTGGTGAACGGAACCTCGGTGCCGTCCGCCGTGCGGATACGCATGGACTCCAGGCTGCCCAAAGAGCGTCGTTCTCCTTCCGGAAAGCGCACCATCACCCGGATATCATCTTTGCCGCGCTGAATACGCTGGGCCTCATAACCGTAGAACGCCTCGCGCACCTGGCGCCCGAGGTCCTCGAGAGTGATGCCAAGATTGCGCGCCTGAGGCAACAGGGCCAGCTGCACTTCCTGTTTGCCGGCCCTGAAACTGTCGGTGACATCCAACACCCCGTTATAGCCCTGTAGGGCCAGGCGCAGTTCTGCGGCGGCAGAGCGCAGCGTGTCAAAGCTCTTGCCGTACAGCTCGAATTCGATGGCGTTACCCGCACCAAACGCCTGGGAGGTAAACGTTAACTCCACGGCATCGGGAATGGCGCCGGTTAGCTCTCGCCAACGATTCGCCATTACACTGGCGAGAGTACCCTTGTAATCAGAGGGCATGTTGAGCTCGATTCCGATCTCCGCCAGATTGCTTTGAGAACTCTGACTGCCGCCTATACTGCCCTTCGGGATAAAGGAGCCAATGCTACTGAAGACATGGTTGATCATGCCCGGCGAGCCCTCTTCCTTGTCCGCGTCGAGTTCCGCTCGTAACTGTTCAGCGGCCAGCTCCAACTGCGCTACCGCGCGAGATGTGGATTCCACTGGTGTACCTTCCGGCATGGTCAGTGCGGCGTACAGATGTGTGCCTTCGACGGCGGGAAAAAACTGGAAGTTCATACGGCCACTGGCGAACAATGAGGCGGTTATGGCGAGTACGACAACCCCGATGGCCAGTGTGGCGTATCGCCACTCAAGCGCGTGCTCCACGGCGGGCTGGTAGTAGCGCGTAGCAACCAGTTGCAGCGAGTCCGAGATTTTTGACTGCAACGTCAGCCAGCGCTCCCGAAGTGCGCCGCCGCTACCGCGCACCGCTTCCGGTTTGCGATGGGCCAGGTGTGAGGGCAGGATCAGTTGCGACTCGATCAGGCTGAATATCAGGGCGAGAATCACGGTATACCCCAGCGGTGCGAAAAAGCCGCCCATGGAGCCGGGAATGCTGACGATGGGAATGAACGTTGCCATGGTGGTGAACACGCCAAACATCACCGGTATCGCGACATCCTTGGCACCGGCCATAGCCGCGGCGAGTTGCCCGAATCCGTCTTGTTCGTAGGCGTATACACGCTCGGCCACCACGATGGCGTCGTCTACCAGAATACCCAGCACCAGAATGAAGGCCATTACCGACATGGTGCTGATGGAGATGCCCGAGGCCGGAAACAGGGCCACGGTGCCCAGTAGCGCGACCGGGATACCCGCCGCAACCCACAGGGCGAGGCGAAACCGCAGAAACAGGGTCAGCACCAGCAGCACCAGCAGCAGGCCGCTGCGGGCATTTTTGGCAAGGGCATCCAGCCGTTCCACGAGGTCCTGGGATTCGTCCTGCCAAATGGTCAGTGAAATTCCCTCGGGTAAATCCCGTTGCGCCTGCACCAGATAGTCTTTCACTTCCTCGGCAATGGCAAGCACGTCTTCCTCGCCAACGCGGGAGACCTTCAGCGCCACTGCGGGTACGCCGTCCAGGCGCGCTCGCAGGTCGCTGTCTTCAAAGCCGTCTACTACTGTGGCGATTTCCCCCAGTGTGACGTTGGTACCGTCGTTGCGGGTGAGTACCACGATGTCCTCAAACTCGCGGCCCACATAGGCCTGGCCCCGGGTGCGCAGCAAAATTTCACCGCCCTCGGTTTTGAGTGAACCCCCGGGAATGTCCAGGGAACCGCTTTCAATCGCGCGCCCCACCTCAGCCAGCGTGAGGCCGTGCCTGCGCAAGGTCTGTTCTGATACCTCTATGGAGATTTCGTAGGGCCTGGCAAACAGCAGATCGACCTGGGAAGTTTCCGGCAGCGCAACCAGGTCGTCGCGCAATTGCTGGCCCAGCAGTTTCAGTGTGCGTTCGTCGGCGTCGCCGTACATCGCGACTTGCAGGACGGTGGCGGAGTACGAGATCTCCGCGGTGACCGGTTTTTCCGTCTCAGCGGGAAAGGAATCGATGGCGTCGACCTTACTCTTTATATCATTGGACAGCTTGGTCTTGTCCACACCTTCAACCAGTTCAGCAGTAACATTACACATGCCTTCTGACGCACTGGAACTGATTTTGTCGATACCTTCTGTGCCCTGTATGGCCTCCTCAATGCGAATACACACGCCAGACTCCACCTCAGTGGGGGCGGCACCGAGGTAGGGGACGGTGATGCTGACGGCATCGACCTCAATATTGGGAAACTCCTCCTGGTGAATTCGTGGCAGGGCCAGCAAGCCGCCGACGATGAGTATCCACATCAGCAGGTTGGCGGCCACAGGGTTGTGACCAAACCAATCGATAAGATACTTCACAGGGTGCTTTCCGTCACCAGTACAGGGTTTACCAGCATGCCTTCCACAACAGTCTGTGTTGGTGAAACGCACACCAGTTCGCCGGCGTTCAGGCCCCCATCGACCAGCATTTCATCGTGTTCGAGGCGGAGAATAGAGACGTGGCGAAAGTGCAGGCGATTCTTTTTGTCGATCACCAATACCTGGTTGTTGTCGCGCATGGCGGAGCGGGGCAGGCGAATGATATTGTCTACCTTGCGACCGCGAATCTCAGCCTGCACAAACTTGCCTACTGGCACAGGCAGGGCATCTGCGCCATTGACGGCGGACGAAAAACGGGCCACGCCGTAAAGCATTTGTGACCGTTCATCAAATTCCGCTTCCGCGCGCACGAGTTCGCCCTCCCATAGCATGCGTGTGTTGCCAAAGTCTGCGGTCAGGGTAACCGGCGGCCGGATAGCCTTGGGGATCTCGCCGCGGGTCACTTGCGGAACACCCAGGAAAATCAATTGATCGGCAGCGATGGGCAGGCGCACTTCAACATAGTCCGTGGCGTAAATGGTGCCGATGCTCTGGCCGCGCGTAACGAACTGGCCGATGTCCACCTGCTCGTTGCGCACGATGCCGTCAAAGGGCGCCTTGAGTTCGGTGCGCGCCAGGTCGCGCTTTGCCTGGTCCAGAGTTGCCCGGCTTTCACTGAGGGTTGCCTCGGCTACCCAGGAGACACGGCGGGCATTGTCCAATTGTTGCTGGCTGACCAGTTGTTTGCTAAGCAGGCTCTCGCTGCGTTTGAGATCGTCAGCCGCGTAATCCAACTCCACTTCAGCACGTTTTAAGGCCGCCTCGCTGCGTACCAGAGCCGAGCGGTAATCCGCATCGTCTATGCGCAGCAATACCTCGTCGCGCTCGAACAAACCGCCGCCGACCAGCGCGGGCGAAACCCAAACAGCGCGCCCTGACACTTCGGGTATGAGATCGGTTTGGCTGCGGGGAGCCACCGTGCCCTGGGAGGTCACCGTCAGGTACTCCGCCTGGGGCTGAACTTCGACCACACGCAATGTAGTGGTCAACCGCTCGTAAGGCGTGGGTGTGGTCTCAGGGGTGTTCAGGGTCATCCACAATGCAAGGCCAATACCCATTGCCAGTATGGCCAGGGGGTACAAAAATTTCTTGCTCATTAATTCTCCATTAACGCTTTGTTCTGCCCCTGCGCTGTCCCGGTGTGCGAGGCAGGCCGTTGTGTTGGGTGGCAAAGGGGCGCCCAGCGGTGGCTGGCACTGGCTTGTGACGTTTGGCTGGCTGACGCGGTGGTACCAGGTGCAGTTTACCGTTGCCAATAAGATCTGATCGCCCCATTTTTTTGAGCGCCAGGCGCAGGGCGGGCCAGTTGTCCGGATCGTGGTAGCGTAAAAAGGCCTTGTGCAGTTGCCGCTGTGACATCTTTTTTACTGTGGGCATGGTGTCACTGCTGCGAGTAATACGCTTCAGGGGATTCTTGCCGCTGTGGTACATCGCGGTTGCGCTGGCCATGGGCGAAGGGTAAAAGGTCTGCACCTGGTCGGCGCGGAACTTGTTGCGCTTCAACCACAGGGCGAGATTCATCATGTCCCGGTCGCTGGTACCGGGGTGGGCGGCGATAAAATAGGGAATAAGGTACTGCTCTTTACCGGCCGCTTTGGAGTATTTCTCGAACATGGCGCGGAAGCGGTCGTAACTGCCCATCCCCGGCTTCATCATTTTGCCCAGTGGCCCTTCCTCGGTGTGCTCCGGGGCAATTTTCAGGTAGCCCCCCACATGGTGAGTTACCAGTTCTTCAACGTATGCGGGGGTTTCTACTGCCAGGTCGTACCGCAGGCCAGATGCGATCAGAACTTTCTTTACACCCGCCACTTCGCGCGCGCGGCGGTACAGACTGATCAGCGGTGTCTGGTCGGTATTGAGATTCTTGCAAATGCCCGGGAACACGCAGCTCAGTTTGCGGCACTTCGCCTCAACTTCCTTGCTCTTGCAGGCCAGCCGCCACATGTTCGCGGTGGGGCCGCCCAGGTCGGAGATCACGCCGGTGAAGGCGGTGGAGGTGTCGCGGATTCGTTCCACCTCGCGGATGATTGAATCCTCCGAGCGATTCTGGATGATGCGGCCCTCGTGTTCGGTGATTGAACAGAAAGTACAGCCGCCGAAACAGCCCCGCATAATGTTAACGGAGTGGCGAATCATTTCGTAGGCCGCGATGCGCGCGTCGCCATAGCTGGTGTGGGGGAGCCGGGTGTAGGGCAGCTCGAACACCGTGTCCAGCTCATCAGTCTCCAAAGGTATCGGCGGTGCATTGAGCCAGACCTCACGGTCGCCGTGGGCCTGAACCAGCGGCCTGGCGTTGTAGGGGTTGGTTTCCTTGTGCAGGATGCGCGAGGCGTGGGCGTACAGGGCGCTGTCGCTTTTAACCTGTTCGTAAGCGGGAATTCGTATGACTGCCTTGTCCTTGCTTGTGGCATTGCCCATCAGCGTGATGGGCTCGACCACCACTGCCTGGGAATCCTCCGCCGTTGTGGCACAGCCGGCGCTGCTGGCATCCACATAAGGGTTGATAGGCGCTGTGACGGGGCCCACGATATCGATGCTGGTTGAGTCGATAACCTGCCAACCATCGGGAATACGCTTGCGCACAAATGCGGTACCGCGAAGATCGCGGATGGTATTAATGGCTTCTCCGGCAGCCAGGCGGTGGGCCAGATCGACGATGGCCCGCTCCGCGTTGCCGTATAGCAACAGGTCGGCGCGGCTGTCGAGCAACACTGAGCGCCGTACCTTGTCGCTCCAGTAATCATAGTGCGCGATCCGCCGCAAGCTGGCCTCGATGCTGCCTATGACCACCGGCACGTCCCTGTAGGCCTCGCGCAGGCGCTGGCTGTAGACCACGACGGCCCGGTCCGGGCGCTTGCCGCCAACGTCGCCAGGGGTGTAGGCGTCGTCGTTGCGCCGTTTGCGGTCGGCGGTGTAGCGATTGATCATGGAATCCATGTTGCCGGCGGCGACACCGAAAAACAGGTTCGGTTTGCCCAGTACCTTAAATGGCTCAGCGCTATCCCATGCGGGCTGGGAAATGATCCCCACCCGGAAGCCCTGAGCCTCCAGCAGGCGACCAATTACCGCCATACCGAAACTGGGGTGGTCCACGTAGGCATCGCCGGTGACCACGATGATGTCGCAGCTGTCCCAGCCGAGGGCGTCCATCTCGGCCCGTGACATGGGCAGTTCAGGGGCCGGACCGAAGCATTCGGCCCAATATTTGCGATAGGAAAACAGTGGTGTAGCCATGGGTGCGTTTACTGGAGGTAAAAAACCGGGCTGTATTATAGCGGCTCGCGGCTGCGCAGGGCTAAGTACTATTGCCATAGCTGGCGGGAATGTTTAAGGGCGGTATAGCGGAACAATGCCATGTAAAACGTAAAGAAATTCTTATAACTAATTGATTGTAAAGGATAATATTTTTATATTCGAGGTGTGACGGCTCAGGGCTTCGACGCTTTGTCTTCCGGGGCGTGGCCGGGACGGGGCAGGCCGGCGCCGCACAGGCGACAATAATGGGCGTGTGCATCTTTTTCCACTGCGGAACAATTCGTGCAGTTGCGCGCGTCCAGGGTGTCGCGCATCTTCTTGACGCGTTGGGCGTTGGTCAGTTCTGCTGTGATGATGCCCGTGGGGACAGCAATAATGGCGTAGCCCACCAGCATGCCCGCGGCTGACACGGCGCGCCCGGCGGTAGTTAAAGGTGTGACGTCGCCATAGCCCACGGTAGTGATGGTGACAATGGCCCAATAAACGCTGGTGGGAATGTCATCGAAGCCGTTGGCAGGCCCCTCGATGACATACAACAGGCAGCCAAAAATGGTGGCGATGATCATCACCAGTCCGAAAAAGATAAATATCTTGCGACCAGAGCGCTGCAGCGCCGCCGCCAGCTCATTGGCTTCATTCAGCATCGGCAGCAGCCGCAGCACCCGGAATATCCGCAGTATCCGTAGCAGGCGAATAATCAGCAGGGGGGCGGCCTGGGGGACTAACAGAGACAGGTAGGTGGGAAGAAGTGCCAGCAGGTCGACGACGCCATAGAGGCTGAATATGTATGCGCGGCGATTGGGCGTGCACCAGATCCGCGCAATGTACTCGAAGGTGAACATGAGGGTAAACACCCATTCCAGTTGCAGGAACAGGTTGCCAAAGCGAACATCCAGGCTGGTAATCGAGTCCAGCATGATTACCACGACGCTGGCGAGGATGACCGCGATCAGGATGAGATCGAACCACTTGCCCGCTTCAGTTTCAGTGCCGAATATGACCTCGTAAAGCTTGAGTTGCAGTGGAGACTGGTCACGATGCGACATAATTGCGGGGATCTGCGCTTGGCGGTTGCCGGTGTAGCCACTATATTAAACAGCCCCGGGTATGTGCAATGAACATGACACAGAAAATGGAGTGACCATGGAAATGCCCATCTACCAGGTAGATGCGTTTGCCAGCAAGGTGTTTGCCGGTAACCCTGCGGCGGTGATGCCGTTGGAGGGGTGGCTGGACGATACCGCGCTGCAGGCTATCGCCACGGAGAACAATTTGTCGGAGACGGCTTTCCTGGTGCCCTGCGAGCAGGGCCATGAACTGCGCTGGTTTACACCTACGGTGGAGGTAAACCTGTGTGGCCACGCGACACTGGCGGCAGCACACACTGTGTTATCGCCACTGCCCCCGGTGACGAGTGTGATTTTGTCTCCCGGTTTTTTGGCCCCCAGGTAGGCATAGACGAGGACCCGGTGACCGGCTCCGCACATTGCGCGCTGGTCGCCACAGGTGCCCTGGCGGGAGTTTCTGTCGTAACGACTAGACTCTCTTGGGCATGAGATACCACAGGACAAATGCGACCAGGAACAAAGCCGGGATATCACCCAGCAGGTTTGCACGCTCGGTCTCATCGGCAATCGCCTGCACCAGCATTATTCCACCGTGGACAATGCTTGACCAAACCGTGAACCATATTAGGCTGGCATTCGCTAAAGGGTCTTTTGCAGCCCGAATCAGAAAAACGCCCAGGGTAGCGTAAACACCGATAATCATCTGTTCGTATTCGGGCTGTCGTGGAGTCCATCCCCAACCAGACGGCCAAACCCACATCATCATCACATAGATTCCAGCGATAAAGATTATGCCAAATACGATAAGTGCCAGTTTCAAATACTTGAGCTTTTGTTCTTCTTGCATAAGGTTTCTCCACTCGTGGTTTTGCAGATGGCTGGTCGTTGGATATACTGACGCGTCGGTTAAAAACGACAGTACGCTCCAGTGTAGTCAAACAAATTGAGGCAGGCCAAGATAAGTTTATCGGGAACTCAAACAGACCCTTGCCCGGCCTCGATCTATACACTGCATGATCGTCATCAAAAGTACGCATAGTCCATTTACGGCTCTTCGTAGTCTCTATCGAATGTTTTCACTAGAGCATATCTCAGCCTGTTACTATCAGTAAGATGCCAAATCACGGATGTGATTGAGATCAAAGTCGGTCGCCGTAGGCAATGCCGCCAGAACGGGCGGCGCGAAGGATACCAGTGAGAGAATCCCAACAGTAGTCGTTACACACGCTCGCATGGTGCAACGTCGCCAGCGATACTCTCCTCTTACCAAACCCAACAAGCACATCCTGCGCACCTCATCTCCTTTAGCATCAAAAACGCTACGCCGTAGGCTGTCATAAAATAAGGCGCAATTACAAAAAGTACAAATACTCAGCGGGCAGTGATATGTGGCACGTGGCAGATCGGAGGCAGGCATAAACATGCAGGTGGAATTTAAAATAACAAAAATTATGGATCCAAATTGGACTTACCGTTTCTATCATACAGACAATGAGAAACTGCCCTCGCTTTATTCGAGTTAGTGTATATATTATGTTCTTCAGATCTTCATTTTTTCCATACTTTCACGGTAGGAAAATCAGGGCGGCGTGTAAACCAGAAAGTTTGAAGCCCAAATATCCCTATGTATTTAGCGGGTTATGGTCGGAAAAACCCTGGGACCCCGCTGAGGCGCTATCCATTAAGTCGCTTGTGGTGCTAAGAATTCCCTGGTGCACAGTGGCAGGTCAGGATTTATTTCAAGATAAATGTAAAACTGCAGAGGATTGTTGATACTTCGAAAAAACCCAGGCTGATGTCGTTTTTCGTACCGTCGCGGTCGAAAACCAACGTACTGAATTGATGCAATGTACCTCCGCCTGGCCACCGTTCTCTGAGCACATATACCTACCTCGCACGCACATATAAATTTGAATTTCACTGACAAAACGGTCTAACAGCATCCCCGATACTTTGCTAGGATTCACCTAGTGTATTCAGTGTAGTGCACACTAAATACATCTAGAAATGACCGACTGATGGAACGTTTACAAGGACAGTAAAAAATCAAAAAATGTCGAATTATCAACACTAATGGGGCATCCCCGCACGCTCCTGAACCAGAGAAAACCTCTTGCACAGACACGCCAGTTAAAGGCAGCTCTGAGAAAGGGGGATTTAACTGGTCTCGAGAAAGCAACTAACTAAATCGGAGATTTTTCTATGAGAGCTATTGGTAGATTATTATTTTCTGTAACTCTTTTGGCCGGCGTTGGTATATATTCCGGGGAAACGATGTCGCAGGACTTTACTTCAACTCTCACGAATGGGTATGTGTGCGATCCCAAAAACCCGGGTGGGGAGGACACGAGACTCTTCTATCGGCAACAAGATGGGTTGGCTATTAATATATCACCCACCGCGTCTTTCCCTGTGGTTTGTCCGGTGCAGATCCCGTTTAACTATGCGCCTTACTATATAACTGTTGGGGTCAAGAATACGAGCGCAGCCACCACGGAGAAATTTTTGTGTGCACTTGAAGAGAGCGACTTTTTCGGCGATCCAGTCCGGACTATAGGCAAATCAGTCACGCTTCTAGCGGGGGATGCTAATTTACTCGCCTGGGAAGCCATCGTGCCCGCTACCACTTCGAATTACTTAAGCCTCAGATGCATACTGCCGCCAAAAGGCGCGGTAACTTTTGTGAACTGGCTATAGCCGTATAGACACTATGAAAACCACGTTTACTTCGTTGACAACGTCCATGCTCGTGGCAGTGTCATTATTTCTTGGTTTGAAATACTTTCAGGGAGCTAGCGAGCTTGAACGCCTGTCTGTTAGAACCGCAGAATTGAAGCAGGCCGAAGTGACGACCACGCTATTGATACGGAATTTGCATTCTGAAGTGAGAGATATTCGCGCGCAACTTCGCCAGTTTGCTAACTCAAGCAACCCAGTCAACACGGTCTTTGCAAAAGCAGATAGTGGATCTGAGGAGTTACTGCAGAGAATTGCGTCGCTTGAAGATTCCATTAATGAGCTATCTTTACGAAGGTCGCCCAATCAAAAAAATGGCGATAACGATAACTATCACACGCTTCTTTCCCAAAGTGATCAGCAATCCGGCGAAATGTCTGCGCTTAATCGCAACGCATTAGCTGAAACTGCGTTCAATAGCGATTCCGGTGTACCTTTGGGTGAATACGCTGAGTCGGTAGAGAAGGGTGTTCACGAGACTGCCAGTGTCGAGATTCAGGATTTGGAGTGCAGAACTTCGATTTGTAAGGTTACCTTTTCGGTCAGCGATTCATCGACGGCCGAATTGGCAGATGGCAGGTCTGAGGTGGTTGATCAACTCATCTCGCGTGCCGATGGCAGAGAGGTTGACATCCAGCATGCGAATGACGTGTATGGTAACAAAGTGATGTACGTTCAATTGCGCTAACGAAGACAGTGGTTTTTAAGGGTAGCGACTATAATGCCGTCCCCTTAAATAGCCCGTTTCAGCTTCATGTGCGGTTGCTCTGGCGGCAACGCATAGAAGCCCAGCTTTTCGTAAAATGGTACTTTGCCTATACTGGGCCACAAATTGACACTGTCGATACCCAGGCTTCGGCATTCGCTGATAATTTCGTTCATTATTGCGGTACCAATACCAGCGCTTCGATGCTTTGCGAGGACTATTACGTCCACAATGAATGCGTACCTGGCGTAGTCAGTAATGACTCTGCCAATTCCCAGGGCAGAGCCGTATTCATCTCGTGCCACAAACCATTCTGACCCTGACTCGACAGACCGGGTCATTATTTCCGGATTGGGGGCGTTAATCCAGCCAGCGTCAGTATACATGCTCGCCAGTTCATCTCCCGAGGGTGGAGTTCTAGCAATATTCATGCCGCCTGTTAGTCCCTGGCTGTTACACGCTAGTCCAGCACTTGCACGGCACCGGTGTGCATATCGTATATTGCGCCAACGATTTTCACTTCGCCGGCTTTTTCCATCTCTGCAATGATCGGGCTGCGTTCCCTGATATTCTCCACAGTGAGGCGCACGTTTTGCTCGGTCACTTCGCGTACGTAAGCGTCGTTCGCACTGCTGTGCTCGCCGTCAAATTCCGTGCTGTCGATAGCGGGCTTTATTCTCGCCAGCAGCGCGGTGATGTTGCCCAGCTCAACGCCGTCGATAGCGGACTTGATGGCGCCGCATTCCGTGTGGCCCAGCACCAGAATCACCTTGGAGCCGGAGACCTTGGTGGCATACTCCATACTGCCCAGGATATCCGTGTTCTCGAAGTTGCCCGCTACCCTGGCGACAAAAACATCGCCGATGCCGCGATCAAAAACGTCCTCTACCGGAACGCGCGAATCGATGCAGGACAGCACGATGGCTTTGGGGTGCTGCCCCAACGCCGCTTCGCGCACCATGGCGGAGTGATCGCGGCTGGTAATGGTTCCGGATACAAAACGTTCGTTGCCCTGCTGAAATACAACAATGACATCATCCGGCGTTAGTGCTGCCTGCTCGGCGGCAGTCAGTATCCGGTTTACCCTGGGGGGCGGTGCGTCCGTTGCCCATGCGGTGAGGGGAGCAAGCAAAACAATGACTAATAATGCACTGAGTTTCATTTAACGACTTCCTATTATTGATTGATGTTGAGAGTAAACCAGGTAACCAAATAAAGCTCCTAGAGATTTGCAACCACGTCCACCATTGCAGCAGTGAGTGTGCCAACGTTTTCGTTAGACATTACAAACGGTGGCATAGTGTAGACCAGTTTGCCGAATGGTCGTACCCATACTTCGCGTTTGACGAACATGGGCTGTATTTTTCTCAAATCCACCGGTTGCTTAAGCTCTATTACACCTATCGCTCCAAGGGTGCGCACCTCTGCAACATTCGCCAGTTCCCGCGCGGGCGCGAGTCCCCTCGCCAACTCGTCGTGCAGGCGTTGTACGTTGCGCTGCCAGGGTTGCGACAGCAGCAGCTCAACACTCGCGATGGCGGTGGCGCAGGCCAGCGGGTTTGCCATAAACGTCGGCCCATGCATAAAGGCGCCGGCCTCACCTGCGCTAATTCCCTCACTGATGCGGTCGTTGCACAAAGTAGCAGCCAGCGTCATATAGCCACCAGTCAGTGCTTTCCCCAGGCAGAGAATATCGGGTGCCACGTTGGCGTGTTCCAGTGCAAACAGTTTGCCGGTGCGGCCAAAGCCGGTGGCAATTTCGTCGAATATCAACAGCACATCGAAGGCGTCGCACAGGGCGCGTAACTTCACCAGGTATTCGGCCGAATAGAAGCGCATGCCGCCTGCACCCTGAACCACTGGCTCGACGATTATGGCGGCAATTTCCGGGTGATGTTCTGTCAGCAGATCCGTGATGGCGATCATTTCACTGTCGGGGCAGGGCTGACCGAAACCGCTGACAGGTGCGGGCACGAAAAAATGTTTGGGTAGCATATCGCCGAACAGGTGATGCATGCCAGTAACGGGGTCACACACGGCCATCGCACCGAAAGTATCGCCGTGGTAGCCGCTTTGCAGTGCTACCATTTTTTGCTTTGCGGGCTTACCTACGGAGTACCAGTACTGGATCGCCATTTTCAGCGCGACCTCCACTGCTACTGATCCGGAGTCGCTGAAAAATACCCTATTAAGGTCGGGGGGCGTCAGGCCTGTAAGCAACTGCGCGAGCTTCACTGCCGGAGGGTGGGTCAGGCCACCGAACATCACATGGGACATCTGGCCCAACTGGTCCCGCACTGCGCGATTGAGAGCGGGGTGGTTATAGCCGTGAATGGCACACCACCAGGAGGCCATTCCATCAAGCAGTCGCCGGCCATCGGCGAGTTGCAAGTGGACGCCGGCGGCGCCCACCACTGGCACCATGTCTGGCCCATCGGTGGCGGATGAATAGGGGTGCCAGATGGATTGACGATCGGCGGCCTGTAGCTGCTTCCAGTCCAGGTTAGTCATCAGTTGCTCAGCACGGATTGGATGGTGGGCAAAATATTTTGCAGCAGTAGTGGTTGTGCCTCAACGCGCGGATGGATGCCGTCTGCCTGCATCAGTTCGGGGTTGGTGGCCACGCCATCCATTAGAAAGGTTGCCAGTACGCTGCCAGTGCTGGCGGCAATGTCCGTAAAACTGTCGCGAAAGCCCGCTGTGTAACGGTTACCGTAATTAGGTGGTATTTCCATCGGTACCAGTATCACCTGTGCTCCGGCTTCTTGTGACAGCGTGACGAGATCAAGAAGGTTGCTGCGAAAACGGTCAAGTGGGTAACCGCGCAAGCCGTCATTGCCTCCCAGTTCGATCACAACAATATTCGGTTCGTGCAACACCAGCAACTCCGGCAGTCGGCGCAGGCCGCCGGCGGTGGTCTCGCCGCTGATACTGGCATTTATGACCTCGACGGGCGGTACGCCGAGCTCCAGCTGCTTCTCCAATAGCGCCACCCAGCCCTGCTCCAGAGACATACCATAGGCTGCACTGATACTATCCCCCAGCACCATGATCCGGTGCTCGCGCGCCTGCGCACCCAGCGAGATGAAAAGCAGCAGTAATCCGGGAATGAAGCCCGCACGTATTATGGGGTAAAGGGAACGATTAATGATCAAGGTTGAAAATCTCCAGAAACGAATCCCCATCGCGGGCACCGAACTCGAAATACTGAAAGGGATTACTCTGGAAATCAAGTCGGGTGAATCCGTGGCTATTGTAGGCGCCTCCGGTTCCGGTAAATCCACCTTGCTGGGCTTGCTCGCCGGGCTCGACGAAGCCAGTGGCGGCAGGGTGATTATCGGCGATACCGATCTGGGTGAATTGGATGAGGACGGGCGCGCACTTTTTCGCGGCAGGCATGTGGGTTTTGTGTTCCAGTCTTTCCAGCTGTTGCCTGCGCTTACCGCACTGGAAAATGTCATGCTGCCGCTGGAACTGCAGGGCCAGGCCCGGGCCAGTGAGCTCGCGGAGACTTTCCTGGCGCGGGTTGGCCTGGGGCCGCGCATGAGCCACTACCCCCGTCAGCTCTCGGGTGGCGAGCAACAGCGGGTCGCGATAGCCAGGGCCTTTGCCGCGCACCCCTCCATACTGTTCGCGGATGAGCCCACAGGCAATCTTGATACTCGAACCGGCGCCCATATTATCGACCTGCTATTTGAGCTCAACCGCGAGGAGGGTACCACACTGGTGCTGGTCACCCACGACCAGCAATTGGCTGATCGCTGCCAGCGGCGCTTTTGCCTGGAAGCTGGCGAACTGGTGGTGGAGTAAGGCGCATGTCTGTAACAGCGAGCAAAATGCTGGCCAGGGATTGGCGCGGCGGAGAACTGGGTGTGCTGCTGCTGGCGCTTATTCTCGCGGTCGGTGTAGTCTCTGGCATCAGTGCCTTTGCCACGCGCCTGCAAAATGCCCTGACCCAGGAGAGCCATCGATTTCTCGCTGCCGACCTGGTGGTGCGCAGCTCACGGGAAATGCCGCAAACCTGGCTGGAACAGGCGGCGGAAGAGGGTATAGAGCAGGCCCTGACCCTGGTATTCCCGTCCATGGTATACGCCGGTGACGAGGGCATGCAGCTGGTATCGGTCAAGGCGGTGAACGACAGCTATCCCCTGCGAGGTTCGCTCACCTACAGCGAGCAACCTTTTGGCTCGGTTATGCCCGCAACCGGAGGCCCGGCACCGGGGGAGGTATGGCTGGAATCGCGATTGTTTGCGTTGCTGGATATCGCTATTGGCGACACGGTTTTTGTCGGCGATGCCGAATTCACGGTGGCAGCCGCGGCCCGCACAGAACCCGACCAGGCTGCGACCTTTTCGGGTTACGGGCCCAGGTTGCTCATGCACTACGAGGATATTCCCGCCACTGGGGTCGTGCAACCCGGCAGTCGGGTGGAGTACCGCCAGTTGTACGCTGCCCCGCCCGAGGCTCTTGAAACCTATCGCCAGTGGTTACAGCCACAGCTTGAAGACGGGCAGCGCCTGCTGGATGTCAGCGAGGGGCAACCGGGTATTGGCAGTGCGCTGCAGCGCGCCGAGCGCTTCTTGCTACTTGCGGGCAGTTTGGGTGTGGTGCTGGCGGGTGTTGCGATTGCACTGGCTGCGCGGCGCTTCAGCGAGCGGCACAATGACTATGTCGCCATTATGAAAAGCCTGGGGGCCACCTCCGCCCGAATCAATCGATTGTACGGCAGCAGTTTGCTGCTACTGGGCAGTGTGGCAACGGCGATAGGCTGTTTTCTGGGCTGGGCGATCCAGGCATTGTTCTTCCAGTTGTTTGGGGATCAGTTGCCAGTACAACCCGGCCCCAGTGGCATCCGGCCCTATGCGATAGGCGCTGCCACCTCGCTTACCTGTCTGTTGTGTTTCGCCTGGCCGCCGCTGCGCAGACTGGGGCTGGCCAGTCCGCTGCGGGTGCTGCGCCGGGATGCGCCCATGGAGAGCCGCCGCACGCTGGGCGATTACGCTCTGGGTCTCGCGGCCGTCACACTGCTGATGTGGGGATACAGCCAGGACTGGCAGCTGACGCTGGCGGTACTGGCGGGGCTGGCTATCACAGTATTGCTTGGTCTTGTGCTGGCCCTCACGCTGCTCAGGGGTGGCCGCCTGGTCGGCATGCGCGCCGGCAGTATATGGCGCCTGGCACTGGCGGGGCTGCAGCGGCGGGGGACCAGTAACGCCATGCAGGTGGTGATATTTGCCATGGCCATCATGTTACTGCTGGTACTGGTGCTGGTACGCACCTCGCTGATAGACGATTGGAAGACGCAGTTACCCGAGGGCACACCCAACCACTTCATGATCAATATCGGGCCCGAGGATGTGCAACCGGTGGATCAGATGTTACGGTCCCAGGACATCGTCAGCGAGGCCTTATATCCCATGATTCGCGGCCGTATCATGGCGGTTAATGGCGTGGAATTGCCGCAGACAGACGACCGCGAGGAGGGTCGCCGCCAGCGCGAGACGAACTTTACCTGGTCCGACAAGCTGCCGCCGGGCAATACGCTGTTTGCCGGTGAGTGGTGGCAGGCCCAGACCGGGGACGCAGTGGTCTCGGTGGAGCGGGAGTTTGCTGAGCGCCTTGGTGTGACTGTGGGCGATACCTTGACTTTCCTGGTGGGTTCGGAGCCACTGGAGGCGAGAGTTACCAGTCTGCGGGAACTTGACTGGCAATCCATGCGCCCCAACTTCTTCCTGGTTTTTCCCCCCAAGGTGTTGGCGCCTTACCCGGCAACTTTCATGACCAGTTTCTTCCTGGGGCCGGATGACAAGGCCTTCCTTAACCAGTTTGTACGTAGTTTTCCGACCGTAACGGTGATTGAGATGGACGTGGTGGTGGAGCAGATACGCACCATCGTCAACCAGGTGTCGTCCGCCATAGAGCTTGTGCTCGCGGTCATTCTCGCCGCCGGCTCGCTGGTGCTGGTGGCAGGTGTACAGGCCAGCGTCGATGCACGAATGCACGAGAGCGCCATACTCAGGGCATTGGGTGCGCGGCGCAGTCTGCTGTTGGGCGGGTTGTTTATCGAGTTCGCCGCGCTGGGCTTGTTCGCCGGCTTGCTGGCCACGGTGGCGGCAGAGTTTTCCGTGTATGTGCTGCAGGAATGGGTGATGGATATGCGCTATGCTCCTTCTCCGGCCGTCTGGCCTCTGGGCATCGGTGTCGGTATGGCATTGATCGCGGGGCTGGGGGTTTTCAGCTGCAGGAAGGTGGTGTCCAGCCCGCCTGTGGCACTGCTGCGGGAGTTGTAAAATGTTATGACCTATACTGCAGACAACCATGTCGCTGGATGAGCGTTTGCTGCGTGTAAGAAAGTCTGTCAACCTTCCGGATGTTGGGGCGTCCGTTCCTGCTATTGCAGTCATAGCTGCTGTGATCGCCATATTGGCTATAGGCGCCGGTGTCTACCTTTACCGCACAATCTCCAACGAGGTTGCCCATCAATCTATAGGGGTCGCCACCGGTCCCCCAAGCGGCAGCTATTATGCTGTGGGCATAGCGTTACAACGCCTGTTTGATAACACGCCCGCATTTCCGGCGGTGGACGTAATGATCACCGATGGCAGTGTAGAAAACGCCAAGCTGATGGCCGACCCGGATGTAGATGTCGATCTGGCTTTTGTGCAGGGCGATGAAACCCTCAGTGCCGATGTCAGGCTGGTGACTGTGTTGTTCGAGGAGTCCCTGCATATTCTGGTTCCCCGGTCTGCCGCGGAAGACATTACATCGATATTTGATTTGCAGGGTAAGCGGGTAGCACTAGGGCTAGCGGGCTCCGGCAACCGGGCCCTGGCACAGAGATTGCTGCGACACTTTGGTGTGGTAGTGGGTGAGTCACTCTTTCTGTCGCCAACGGAGGCGGCCGCGGGCCTCGTCGACGGCAGTCTGGACGCAGCCATGATGGTGGCGACAATCCCGTCGCAATTGATTCATGATCTGGCGCAGCAAGATGCCATTCGTTTCATCTCTGTGAGCAGTGACGGTGAAGAGGGCGGTGAAACACACGCGCTGGAATTATTGTTTCCCGGTCTCAAGCGCTCGACTATCCCACGAGGTACCTACGGCAGATTGCCGCTGCGTGCAATTAACACCATTGGCGTTGATGCTTTGCTGGTTGCCCCCGCCGATGTGAACAACATCCTGATCCGCGCCATCACCGCGCTGATTTTTGCCAACCGCTCCAGTTTGGCAGGGCCACAGGCCAGTGACTCCCTGCCGGCGCGCATCATCCGGGAGAACTACGCTCCCGCTATGGTCACGGTGCCCTACCACCCGGGTGCGACAGCGTACTACCGCCGCGAGGAACCGCCATTTTTTGTTGAGTATGCGGAGGCACTGAGCCTTGGGCTGACGCTAATGTTGGCTCTCTACTCCGGCTATATCGCCTTTCGGGAACTGATACGCAGGCGCATGAAGAATCGGGTGGACGCCTATTTGCTGGAGGTCGAAAGTCTAGCGTCGAATGTGGATGGTATGGGCCTGGAGGATCTGTTGGCGCGCCAGGCCACCATGGAGGCCCTGCGACGAGCGGCCTTCGCCGATCTGGTGGCAGAACGCCTGCTCGCGGACGAGGCGTTTACGATTTTACAGAGCCATTTACGGGATGAACTGAGCGAGCTGGCGGTCATTATCCGTGCCCGGGAGTCGCAAACAGATAGTGCTTGGCGTGTTTAGTTTATTTAATAATAACAGAGTGATACGGCGCGATATTCTTGTCAGGCGTTAAGTTTTTTTGATGCCGTCCAGAAAGGTATGTACCCCCAGATCGACCTGCCGCTGCAAGTCGATGTGGCGCTCGAACAGTTCGGGCGCATCTACTCGCAGGGTCGCCAATCCGTGAATGCCGGCCCACGCGGCGTTGGCAAGATACACATGGTCTTGCTCCCGGAACTGGCCCAGCTTCATACCCCGGTGGAGAATCGATTGCACCAGCAGAAAGGTCTCCCGGCTGGCCTCACGCAACTCTGGATACTGTTCCGCGGGCTGCACAGCGGGCCCGAACATCAGCTTGAATAGCTGCGGCGATCTTCCCGCATAGTCCACGTAGGCATGGGCGAAACCAATCAATTGCCGGGTAGGGCATTCTGGTGACTGAACACCAGCGGCGTTCAGGGCTGCCAGCAAATCGCGATAGCCCCGGGCTGCCATGGCCGCAAGCAGCTCACCTTTGTCGGCAAAGTGCCGGTAGGGCGCCGTCTGCGAGACGCCCACGGCGCGGGCCAGCGCCCGCAGGCTCAACGCTTCCGCGCCGGCGCTTTGCAGTTGCTCTATCGCGGTATCCAGCAGTTCAGCCCGCAGATTACCGTGGTGGTAGGCTTTTGGCGCATTCACGTCGGTCATGGGTTCAGCTTACAACACTACTGCGGCTGGCCAGATGTCTCGGCGTTAAGGCAGCAGGTGCTGAACCGCGTCGCGCTCCTCGGTTAGCTCCTTTTCTGTGGCGGCCATTTTAGCCTCACTGAACTCGCCCACTTCCACTCCCTGGACAATGCTCCAGTCGCCATTGCTGCAACGACAGGGGAAGGAGTAGATCAGGCCTTCGGTTATGCCGTAGGAGCCGTCTGAGCAAACACCCATTGAAACCCAGTCGTCGCCGTCGGTTCCCAGTGCCCAGCTGCGCATGTGGCCGATGGCCGCATTGGCGGCGGAGGCGGCGGATGAGGCGCCACGTGCCTTGATAATGGCCGCGCCGCGCTGCTGTACCGTGGGTATGAAGTCATCCTCATACCATTGTTGGTCTACCAGCTCGATGGCAGGCTTGCCCTTGACCTTTGCGTTGAACAGATCGGGATACTGGGTGGCTGAGTGGTTGCCCCAGATGGTCATATTACTCACGTCATTGACCGTGGTGCCGGTTTTAATGGCGATCTGGGTCAGGGCGCGGTTGTGGTCCAGCCGGGTCATGGCGGTGAAATTGCGTGGGTCGATGTCCGGTGCATTGCGCTGGGTGATCAGTGCATTGGTATTGGCGGGGTTGCCCACGACCAGTACCTTGATATCTTTACTGGCGTTGTCATTGATGGCCTTGCCCTGTACTGAGAAAATCGCGGCGTTGGCTTCCAGCAGATCTTTGCGCTCCATGCCCGGCCCGCGGGGGCGCGCGCCTACCAGCAGAGCGTAGTCGGTGTCCTTGAACCCTGTATTCGGGTCATCGGTGCAGACAATGCCGGCCAGCAGCGGGAAGGCGCAGTCTTCCAACTCCATTTTCACCCCGTCCAGCGCTTCCATTGCGGGTGTGATATCCAGCAATTGCAGAAAAATGGGCTGATCGTCTCCCAGCATGGCGCCAGAGGCAATGCGGAACAGGAGTGCGTAGCCAATCTGGCCTGCTGCACCGGTAACGGTAACGCGAACGGGTTGTTTCATTGGAATAGGTTCCTCACAGGGTAGCTAGGGGTGTATCGGACTTTTGGGGCGCACATTGTCATGGCATTCCCGCCAAAAAACAAGGTTCTATGGACTCTCCGACCCGCTAGCGAGTAAACTGCGCGCCAATCAGGGCTATACCAGCGACCACATCGTGCAAGAACTTTCGCGCAAGGACAAAACACGGTTCAACAAGTTGCAGAAGCGGCTGCGTCGCAACGTGGGCAACGCTATCGTCGATTACAATATGATCGAGGAGGGCGATAAAGTGATGGTATGCCTCTCCGGGGGCAAGGATTCCTACGCCATGCTGGATATCCTGCTGAACCTGCGCCAGCACGCGCCGGTGGATTTTGAGCTGGTGGCGGTCAACCTGGATCAGAAGCAACCGGGGTTTCCCGAAGAAGTACTGCCTGAGTACCTGACCGCGCTCGGTGTTCCCTATCACATACTGGAAAAAGACACCTACAGCATTGTGCGAGAGCTCATCCCTGAGGGGCAGACCACCTGTGGGCTCTGCTCCCGGCTGCGTCGCGGTAGTCTTTACGGTTTTGCCCAGGAGATAGGCGCCAGCAAAATCGCCCTCGGTCATCACCGTGACGACATCGTGGAAACCCTGTTCCTTAATATGTTCTTTAGTGGCAAGCTAAAGGCCATGCCGCCAAAACTGCGCAGCGACGACCGCAGGAATGTGGTGATTCGACCAATGGCCTACTGCAAGGAAAAAGACCTGGAGCTCTACGCGCGGTACAAGGAATTCCCTATTATTCCCTGCAATCTGTGCGGCTCGAAGGACAAGCTGCAAAGGGTGCAGGTGAAGAAAATGCTCGCCGGCTGGGAACGAGAATATCCCGGGCGCACAGAGACGATTTTTCGCAGCATCCGCAATGTCGCGCCATCGCAGCTGGCTGATACCCAGCTGTTTGATTTTACCTCGCTGCGTGGGGAGGCCCCCGCGGCAATCGCAGAAGACAACGAGCTGTATTTTCCCGGAATTAAGGTGGTCAACGTATAGTGCCGGGTGGTGGACCTTTGCTGGCGGTCCACAGTCTGTGCCTGGAGCGGGGCGGGCGGGAACTGTTCAGGCAACTCTCTTTCGCCATACTCCCGGGCCAGTTGGTGCAGATTGAGGGCGCCAACGGCGCCGGCAAAACCAGCCTTCTTCGTATCCTGGCAGGGCTTTCCCGCTACGGCTTTAGCGGCCGCGTCGAGCGCCATTGCGCGCAGTTGTATCTGGGCCACCAGCCCGCCGTGAAAGCCCTGCTGACACCCCGTGAAAACCTGGCCTGGCACGTAGCGGGAGAGGCGCGCTACGGCAGCGCCGAGATAGAGGCTGCACTGGCCAGCGTTGGTCTTTACGGTTACGAAGACGTACCCAGCAACACCCTGTCCGCAGGTCAGCACCGGCGGGTTAACCTGGCGCGGCTATATCTATCCCAGTGCCCCCTTTGGTTGCTCGATGAGCCCTTTACCGCCATCGATAAAACCGGTGTGGCGGAACTGGAAAAGCTGATGCTGTGTCATGTCGAACGCGGCGGCGCCGTGGTACTGACCTCCCATCAGTTGCTGCAGGTAGCCTATAGCGTGCAAATGCTGAAGCTGGACGAAGGGTTGATCCTGTGAGTCTTGCCGGGAACACAGCACCCGGTACGGCGACTTACTGCCTGGGCCTGCTGCGCCGGCAGTTAACATTGGCCGCCAGGCGCCCCATTGAAATTGGCAATCCCTTGCTGTTCTTTGCCATGGTGGTGGCCTTGTTTCCCCTGGGGCTGGGGCCGGCGCCAGACAAGCTGGCCAGTTTTGCGCCCGGTATCCTGTGGATTATTGCGCTGCTGTCCAGCTTGCTCACCTCAGATACGGTTTTTCGCAGTGATTTTGAGGATGGCAGCCTGGAGCAGTTGTTGCTGGCACCGCAACCATTGTATATGTCAGTACTCTCTTATATTGTGGCCCATTGGTTGATCACCGGATTTTTGCTGGCGCTGATATCGCCGTTGTTTGCCGTGATGATCAAACTGCCGGTGGAGGCAATTGGCGCAATGGTGGCTAGCCTGCTGATTGGCACTGCGGTATTAAGCCTGGTGGGGGGAATCGGCGCCGCACTGACCGTGGGCTTACAGCGCGGCGGCATGCTCATCTCCCTGCTGATCCTGCCTTTCTATATGCCAGTGCTGATTTTCGGCACTGCGGCCGTTCAAAACGCGGTAACCGGTGCGCCAGCAGGGCCTTATCTGGCAATTCTTGGCGCTATGTTGTGCCTGGCGATAGCGCTGGCGCCGTTTGCCACAGCTGCCGGACTGAGAATCAGCGTTGACGCGTGATATTCAATTGAGCGAAATCAAGTGGGTGATGAACTGTTTGTTGTGGCGCACCGCGGGCACTGTATAATTCGCGCCTCTATGTGGTCTTTCTTTCATAAATTAGGTTCCCCGCCCTGGCTGTATCGCATAGCGGGCTCCATCCTGCGCTGGTTGCTACCAATAACCTTGCTGGCATTGTGTGTTGGCATGGTGTGGGGCCTGTTATACACCGCGCCGGATTTCCGCCAGGGCAATAGTTACCGCATCATTTATATCCATGTGCCGGCGGCGATTGTTGCCCTGGCGGGCTACTATGTCATGGCCATCGCCGGTGCTGTCAGTTTGATCTGGAAGATAAAAATGGCGGACGTGGCGATGCGTGCCTGTGCGCCCATAGGCGCAGCGCTGACATTTATCGCACTGGTGACGGGTGCTATCTGGGGCAAACCCACCTGGGGCACCTGGTGGGTATGGGATGCCCGCCTGACTTCGATGCTGATCTTACTGTTTCTCTATCTCGGTGTTGTGGCCCTGTATGAGGCTTACGACAACAAGGAGGCAGCGGGCAAGGCTTGCGCGGTGCTCAGCCTTGTGGGTACTGTTAACATTCCCATCATCTACAAGTCGGTAGACTGGTGGTACAGCCTGCATCAGCCGGCCTCGATCAAGTTCACCGGTGAGTCCAGTATCGACCCCAGCATGCTCTATCCGCTGCTGCTGATGATTGCCGCGTTCTATGCGCTGTTCACCTGCTGCCTGTTGATGAATATGCGGGCCGACATTCTGGAGCGAGAGGCCAGGACGAATTGGGTGAAGAAGATAGCACTGGAGTATCGCGCCTGATGTACTTCGATAGTGTCGACGCGGCGTTGGTAATGGACGGGCACGGCGGGTTTGTCTGGGCGGCCTACGGCCTCTGTCTGCTGGTAGTGGTGTTAATCCTGTTGGCTCCGGGCCGGCGGCAGAAAAAAATTCTTCTCCGACTGGCCGGGGAACAAAAACGTGAGCAAGGTCGTCCAACAACGACAGGAGAGGATAATTAATGCATCCCGTGCGTAAACAAAGGCTGGTGCTGGTGTTGTTCGTATTGCTGTTTTCCAGCGCCGCGATTGCTCTGGTGACGTATGCGCTGCGAGGTAATATCAATCTGTTTTACCCACCTGCGGAGGTCGCTCAGGGCAAGGCGCCGGTGGGACAGCCCATCCGGGTCGGGGGCATGGTGCTTGAGGGCAGCGTGGTTCGCAGTGCTGACAGCCTGCACACAAGTTTCGAACTCACGGATTACGAGGCCGTGGTACCGGTGGTTTATGAAGGTATTCTGCCAGACCTGTTTGGCGAAGGGCAGGGCGCCGTGGCTTCGGGTGAACTCGATGAAGCGGGTGTGCTGATTGCCTCGGAAGTGCTGGCAAAGCACGACGAAAATTACATGCCGCCGGAAGTGGCCGCTGCACTGGAGCAGTCCGGGTTTGATCAGAAGGGGAAAGCCAAGTGATTCCTGAAATCGGTCATTTTGCGCTGATTATCGGTTTTAGCCTCGCGCTGATTCTGGCCACGGTACCTGCCTGGGGCGCGTGGCGGCGCAACTCCAGGGCGATGGCCTTGGCTCCCGGGCTGGCTGTGGGAACGATGGTGTTTGTCAGTATCAGCTTTATCTGCCTTTGCATTGCCTTCCTGCAAGACGATTTTTCGGTGAAGGTGGTGGCATCTAACAGCAACAGTTTACTGCCGCCTATCTACAAGTTCTCCGCGGTGTGGGGTAACCATGAAGGTTCCCTGTTGTTGTGGGCTCTGATTCTCAGTTTCTGGACGGCGGCGGTCGCTTTGTTCAGCAGCCAGTTGCCGCTGTTAATGCTGTCGCGGGTGTTGTCGGTGATGGGCGCGATAGGGGTGGGCTTTCTGTCGTTCATGCTGCTGACCTCCAACCCGTTTGCCCGACTGCTGCCGGGTACGCCAGCGGATGGCAATGATCTCAACCCGCTGCTGCAGGATCCGGGGCTGATCATTCATCCACCACTGTTGTACATGGGCTATGTGGGCTTTTCCGTGGCTTTTTCCTTTGCCATTGCCGCACTGTTGGGCGGCCGACTGGACGCCTCCTGGGCGCGCTGGTCGCGGCCCTGGACCAATGTGGCCTGGGCGTTCCTGACACTCGGCATCATGCTGGGCAGTTGGTGGGCCTACTACGAACTCGGCTGGGGCGGTTGGTGGTTCTGGGATCCGGTAGAAAACGCCTCGTTCATGCCCTGGCTGGCGGGCACTGCCTTGATCCACTCTCTGGCGGCGACAGAAAAACGCGGCCTGTTCAAGAGCTGGACGGTATTACTGGCTATTTTTGCCTTCTCACTGAGTCTGCTCGGAACGTTTCTTGTCCGCTCCGGCGTGCTGACCTCGGTGCATGCCTTTGCCACCGATCCCGCGCGGGGCCTGTTTATTCTGATATTCCTGGCATTTGTGGTGGGTGGTTCGTTGACGCTTTACGCCTTGCGTGCGCCGGCTGTATCCAGCCGCGTGAGTTTCGAGTGGGTGTCGCGTGAGTCGCTGATACTGTGCAACAACGTGGTGTTCCTGGTGGCGACGATTACCGTATTGTTCGGCACATTGTTTCCGCTGATCATGGATGCGCTAGGAGCCGGCAAATACTCGGTGGGCCCGCCGTATTTCAATGCGGTATTCGTGCCGTTAATGGCGCTGCTGGTGCCCTTTATGGGCTTGGGGCCGGTGTCGCGCTGGAAGCGGGATTCCACCCGTCGCTGGCAGTCAGAGCTGGCTGTTCCCACCATAGTTGCCGTGCTGTGCGGCCTCACATTGCCGCTGTTGAATGCGCAATACAATGTCTGGGTCGCCCTCGCCGTAGCGCTTTCATCCTGGTTGCTGCTGGGCCTGTTGCGCGACCTCTGGTACCGCGTGCGAGGGGCGGCATCGCTCTCGGTCGGCCTGCGGCGTATTACCCCCAGCTACTGGGGAATGTTCGTTGCGCACCTGGGCTTCGCAGCCTGTGTCACCGGGGTTGTGGCCACCAGCCAATACAATATCGAGCACGACCTCAAAATGAAGCCCGGTGATATCGAGGTCATCGCGGGCTACGAATTTCGCTTCGTGGAACTGGTGCCGGCACGCGGTGCCAATTTTGTCGCCGACGAGGCCCGCGTCGAGGTGACCCGTCACGGTGAAGTCGTCGCACTACTCGCACCACAGAAGCGCCGTTACCTCGCCACCGGGCAGATCATGACCGAGGCTGACATCGATGGCGGCCTATTCCGGGACCTGTATGTTGCCATGGGCGAACCCATTGGCGATGACGGCGCCTGGGCCATGCGCCTGCATTACAAACCGATGGTGCGATGGATGTGGCTGGGCGCGATTCTAATGGCGTTTGGCGCGTTTACCACCGTGGCGGACAAACGCTACCGGCGCGTGCGCGCGGTGGCCTCGGCACCGGCCAGCGAGGCGTTGCATGGCGCCTAGACTGAAGCTGTTCCTGCCGCTGATTATTTTTGCGGTCATGTCGATATTTCTTTTTCGCGGCCTGTCACTGGACCCCCAGTCCCTGCCATCTGCGCTGATCGACCAGCCCTTGCCGGAATTCAGTTTGCCGGTACTGGGGCAGGATCGCCTCATACAGCGGCAGGATATTGTCGGCGAGCCGGCGCTGTTGAATGTGTGGGCCACCTGGTGTGTTTCCTGCCGGGTGGAACATCCTTACCTGTTGCAGATTGGCACCAGCGGCGTGCCCATCTATGGCATCAATTACAAGGATGAGGATGCCGCTGCCCAGCGCTGGCTGACGGAGCTGGGCGACCCCTATCGCGCCAATATTACCGATCGGGAAGGGACGCTGGGTCTGGATCTCGGTGTCTACGGCGCGCCCGAGACCTATCTGGTGGACGCTAACGGCGTTATTCGCTATCGCCATGTGGGTGTGGTTGACGAGCGAGTATGGCAGACCATTTTACAGCCGCTCTATCAGCAGCTGATTGCCGAGGGTGGCAACGGGGGTGTCGGCGGATGATGTCCCGTGTGCTGTGCCTGTCCCTGCTGCTTCTGATGTCGACCAAGGCACTGGCAGTGATCGAGACTTACGAGTTCAGTAACCCGGAGCTGGAGCTGCGCTATCGGCAGCTGAGTCTCGAATTGCGCTGCCCGAAGTGTCAGAACCAGAACATCGCGGATTCCAACGCGCCGATCTCGCAGGATTTACGCAAACTGCTGTATCAGCAGCTGGAAGCCGGCGCCGACAACGAGGAAATCCTGGACTATATGGTGGCGCGCTACGGTGAATTTGTGCGTTACCGCCCCCGCTATGATGGTGTTACCGCAATGTTGTGGCTGGCACCCGTATTCCTGCTGCTGGTCGGTATCCTGATGGCAGTGCTGACGCTGCGTAATCGGCGCAAAAGCGCGCTGCAACCCGGCGAACTCGATGCGGCTGACGAAGAGCAACTGCGCAGCTTGCTGGAAAAGAAGGAGAATAATTCTTGACGCTTTTTTTCCTGGCCTGTGCCGGCCTGCTGTTGCTAAGCGGTGTGTTTTACTTGCGGCCCAGAAAGTATACCGGTGGTGCGGACGCGGATCTGGAGCGCGCGAACGTGGAATGGTATCGCCTGCGTCAGGCCGAGTTGGCAGGCGAGGGCGCCGTGGCGCTGGAAGAAGACGCGCGGCTGCGGCTGTTGGAGGACGAGCAAAGCGCCGCCACGCCGGCTGCACCCGCGTCGGCTAGCGGGGGCTTCCCGGCCTGGGTTCTGCTGCCGCTGGTGGTCGTGTTTTCCGGCACACTCTACTTTTGGCTTGGCGCCGCACCGGATGTGGTTATCAGCCGCCAATTGGAGACTCTGGATGAGACCAGCACACCGGAGCAAATGCAGGCACTGATCTCTCGCGTGGAAGCCCGCAGCGCACAACGCCCTGAAAACCTGGACTACGTGAACCTGTTGGGGCGTTATTACATGGGGCAGGAAGACTATTCGCGGGCGGCGCTGTCTTATGCCGCGCTGGCTCGTGAACTACCAGAGGATGCGTATGCGCTGGCTTCTGCTGCCCAGGCGGAGTATCTGGCGGCGGGGCGGCAACTCAGTAGCGGGGCTAGACTGCGCGCTGAGCAGGCTCTGGCCATCGATCCGCATCAGCGCACGGCGCTGGGTCTACTGGGTATGGCGTCCTTTGAACAGCAACAGTATCGGGCGGCCATGTCCTATTGGCAGCGCCTGCTGGCAGTTGAACCGCCCGGTTCCGACGGTGCCCGCATGATCGCCAGCGTGGTCGAGACGGCGCGTCAACGGCTTGTGGCCGCAGGGGAATTACCGGATTCCGCAGCGGTGGCTACAGCAGATAGCAGTGCAGAACCCGCGGCCGGGGACGTCACGCCCGGTGTTACTGTCAGGGTTAAGCTGCCGCAGGGAGCAGAGTTGGCAGCTTCCGATACCGTCTTTGTACTCGCCCGTAACGCCGACTCCGACAGTCGAATGCCCATCGCTGTGCAACGACTACAGGCAGGGCAATTGCCCCTCACCCTGCGCCTGGACGACAGCAATTCCATGGCGGGTCAAAAATTATCTGGCACGGAGTCCATCGTGGTGGTTGTCCAGGTATCCCCTGGCGGCACCCCTGGGGAGGCGGGCGCCACTTGGTTGGGTAAAGGCGGGCCACTGGCCCCATCGCTTGATCTGGCACCGTTGGAAATCGTGTTACAGCCCCGCGGTTAACCCCAATATTCCAAATTTCTGCATTTGTGAGTGTCAGGCATAGTGTTGTCAGAGCAAAGCCTATACACTACATCTTGTGTTCCGGAGGTGGGCGTTTTATCATTAAATCCGGGAAAAACGCTATAAAAAACAGCAAGATAAATTAAACAATTAACGTAATATGCGACTAAAGTCTATCAAGCTGGCAGGTTTCAAGTCATTCGTCGATCCGACGACGGTCAATTTTCCCGGCAATATGTGTGCAGTTGTGGGCCCCAATGGCTGCGGAAAATCCAATGTCATCGATGCGGTGCGCTGGGTGATGGGCGAAAGCTCGGCCAAAAACCTGCGCGGCGAATCCATGACCGACGTGATTTTCAACGGCTCGGTCAATCGCCAACCGGTGGGGCAGGCCTCCATCGAGTTGGTGTTCGACAACAGCGACGGTGGTGTTGGCGGGGAGTGGGCGAGCTACGCAGAGATCGCCATCAGGCGTCTGGTCACACGCGAAGCTCAATCAGAATACTACCTCAATGGCACCCGCTGTCGCCGCCGCGATATCACCGACATTTTTCTCGGCACGGGCCTGGGCCCGCGCAGCTACGCCATCATCGAGCAGGGAATGATCTCCCGCCTGATCGAGTCCAAGCCCGAAGAGTTGCGTGTCTTTATCGAAGAGGCCGCCGGTATCTCCAAGTACAAGGAACGGCGCAAGGAAACCGAAAGCAGGATGCGCCGCACCCTGGAAAATCTCGATCGCCTCACCGATATTCGCGACGAGCTGGGGCGCCAGTTACAGCATTTGCAGCGGCAGGCCCAGGCGGCGGAGAAATACACCGAATTCAAAACCGAAGAGCGCGAGCTGCAGGCACAATTGCAGGCTCTGCAATGGCGGGAGCTGGATCAGCAGGTGGCGGCCTCCAGCCAGACCATCGGCGAACTGGAAGTGAAGCTGGAGGCGGTGCACGCAGAGCATCAACAGGTTGACACCGCTATCGAGCAGCACCGTGTAGAGCACGGTGACCGCACCGATGCCTTCAATCAGGTGCAGGCATCGTATTATTCTCTGGGCTCTGAGGTTGCACGCCTGGAGCAAACCCTTAAGCACCAGCAGGATCGGGGGCGCCAGCTGCGCGAGGATCTCGAGCAGACGCGCACCGGGCTGTCCGAGGCAGAGAGCCACCTGGGTGATGACAGTGAAAAACTCAGTAGCTGGGAAACCGAGATGGAAACGATCGGCCCCGAGCTGAGCCTGCTACAGGAGTTGGAAGAGAGCTCAGCGGAAGCGCTGTTGCAGGCGGAAGAAGCGATGCACAACTGGCAGCATCGCTGGGACGAATTTAACCAGCATGCGGCCGAACCACGGCAGCAGGCGGAAGTACAGCAGTCGCGCATTCGCCATGTGGAACAAGTGCTGCAGCGCATCCAGAACCGTACCCGGCAACTGGAGGAAGAAAAACAGACCCTTGCACCGGACTCCGCCGATGGCGAAATAGACGTTCTCGGAGAGCAGCTGGCAGAGCTCGAACTGCTTATGGCGGAGCATGAGCACCGGGGTGAATCACTGGTGACACAACTGGCCTCCACGCGAGAGCGCAATGGTGATTTGTCTACCGAGATCAATGAAGTCCGCTCCCGCCTGCAGCAAATGCGCGGGCGTCAGGCCTCGCTGGAAGCACTGCAGCAGGCGGCCACCGAGGATGGTAACGAGGCCGTTGGCAAGTGGCTCACCGCCAGGCAGTTAGTCGATAAACCCCGTCTACTGGAGCAAATGCAGGTAGAGGAAGACTGGCAGCTGGCAGTGGAAACTGTACTGGGCGATTACCTGCAGGCAGTATGTGTCGACGATATCGGCCAATTGGGCGATACCCTGGGGCAGTTGGAACAGGGTCAGCTCGCTCTGCTGGAGCGTCACAGCGAGGAACCTGCGGCGCCAGAGTTCCTGGCATCCAAGGTGCAAAGTGGCGGGCGCGCCAATGCGTTATTAGCCGGGGTGCGAGTGGCGCCGGATTTTGCCAGCGCACTGGCCCAGCGCGGGCGCCTGGCTGCCCATGAGTCTGTGATCACGCGCGACGGGGTGTGGCTGGGGCCAAATTGGCTGCGGGTAACACGGCTGTCTGACGGGCAGGGTGGTGTCATCAAGCGCCAGCAGGAGCTGGAAGCACTGGTGGAATCTGTGCACAGTGAGCAGCAACGAGAGACTTCTCTGGGACAGGCGCAACGCGCCAGTCAGGACGCGCTGGAGGAGCAGGAAGAGCAGCGTCAGATCGTGCAGCGGGAACTTCAGGCAAGTACCCGCCAACACGCGGAGCTGAGCGCGCAACTGTCGGCCCACCGGGCCAAGGTGGAACAAATCAGCGCCAGGCGCGAGCGTGTTAATGCGGAGATAGATGAATCCCGCGAACAGTTTCGCAGCGAACAATTAGCCATTACCGAGGCGCGGCAGCTACTCGCCGAGGCCATAGAGCGCATGGAGAGCGATTCCCACAACAGGGAAGAGTTATTGTCTGTGCGCGACCAGACCCGCAGCACCCTGGATACGGCACGGCAGAAAGCCCGCCATGACAAAGACGGCGCTCATCAGCTGGCGATGCGGCATCAATCATTGCACACACAGCTGGGCGCCATGCGCGAAGCCATAGACCGCACCAATAGCCAGGTGGCGCAGTTGCGCAGCCGTCGCGACAGCCTTGAAAGCTCACTGGCAGAAAACGATGAGCCCCAGGATGGCCTCAAGCAGGCACTTGAAGATCAACTGGAGTTGCGTCTGCAGGCGGAAGCCAAACTGGGTGAAGCCCGGCAGCAAGTGGCTGAGATAGATCACCTGCTGCGTGAGAAAGAACAGCAAAGAGCCGCTATCGAACACCGTGCTGACTCTGTTCGCAGCGAACTGGAGCGGCGACGAATTGCCAACGAGTCACTGCAGGTGCAACGCCAGAGCCTGCATAAGCAGCTCACCGCGAGTGGCCATGAAATGGAACAGGTTCTGGCTGGCATGCCTGAAGGGGCTGAAGAGGGTGAGTGGCAGCGTTCACTGGAACGCGTGGCCAATCGCATCGCCCGTCTGGGCCCCATTAACCTGGCAGCCATCGACGAATACAACCAGCAGTCTGAGCGCAAGAATTACCTGGACCTGCAGAATGAGGATCTGGAAACGGCTCTCGAGACGCTGCAATCTGCCATTCGTAAAATTGACAAGGAAACGCGCAACCGTTTCCGCGATACCTTCGACAAGGTGAACATCGGTCTGCAGGAATTATTTCCCAAGGTATTTGGCGGTGGCAACGCCTATCTGGAGATGACGGGTGACGATCTTCTGGACACGGGTATTTCCATCATGGCGCGCCCACCCGGCAAGAAAAACAGCACTATTCATCTTCTCTCCGGCGGCGAGAAAGCACTGACGGCAATCGCCCTGGTATTTTCGATTTTCCAGCTTAACCCGGCGCCTTTCTGTATGCTTGACGAGGTGGACGCGCCGCTGGACGATGCCAACGTGGGACGTTATGCGCGCATGGTCAAGGAGATGTCAGAAAAGTTGCAGTTCATTTATATTACTCATAACAAGATATCCATGGAACTCGCCGACCAGCTTATGGGCGTGACCATGCACGAACCGGGTGTTTCTCGCCTGGTATCGGTGGATGTGGAAGAGGCGGCAGAACTGGCCGCAAGCTAGCGAGTCAAATAGATAATCGGTTTTAACGGGCAGAGAGTACGGCGCAGGGGCAATGGATCTTACTATACGTGACTGGATGGTCGTGGTCGGGGTTATCCTGATTGTGGCGGTGGGGCTTGATGCCTGGCGCAGAGTGCGCAGAGAGCGTTTGCCGAGGGTGAAAGTGAAGCTGGCACCTGCCATCGAAAGTGAGACGGCAAAGGATGAGCAACTGGCCTGGTTGAAGGAGCTGCCCAATGGCGGCGCCCGCACCGTCGACCGCAGGGACCTGATCAACGCCACGAACAGGTCGGAAGCCAACAAACGGGAAAAGGCTGCCGCAGAGCAGGCCGCGGCGAAACCGGCCAAGCTCAAGCCTAAAACCCCCGCCGCAGAGCCTCCTGCCGACGACGACGAAGAACTGATCGCTGGAATGAGCAGCGCAGACAGCGAAGCAGAACCCACTACCGTCGACTGGCTAGAGAGCATGCATAGCTCGGATAAAGGCGATATGTCCTCGTCCACTTCGCGTCCAACGCCTGCGGACCCCGGCAAATTGCCGCGGGAGATCGATCCTGAAGTCTTTATGCTGAATGTTATGGCGCGGAACCGCGACGGCTTTCGCGGTGAGGACATTCTGCACATTCTGCTCGCCTGTGATCTGCGCTTCGGTGATATGAACTTCTTCCACCGGCACGAGTTTGAAGCCGGCCGCGGTGCTATTCAGTTCAGTGTTGCCAATATGATGCAGCCAGGGGTATTTGATATCGACAATATGGGCGATTTCAATACACCAGGACTGGTCTTCTTCCTCACCCTGCCGGGCCCTGAGGATATGATGAAGGCGTTCGATTATATGCTTGAAACAGCCCAGGCGGTGGCCCGCAACCTCGACGGTGATGTGCTGGACGAGTCGCGCAGTGCATTGAGCAAGCAGTCACTGGAGCATTGCCGACAGCAGATCCGTGACCTCGAGCGTCGGCTGCTGGCCAGGTCGCACTGACGTCGACGACACGCCGATGCCTTCCCCGGAGATAGAGCAGGAAGTCAGTGCGCTGCGGGAGCTGCTCAATAGCTGGAACTACCAGTATTATGTACTGGATCAACCCAGCGTTCCCGATGCCGAGTACGACCGCGCTTTCCGACGTCTCACGGAGCTGGAGGCCGGATATCCGGGGCTGCTCAGATCTGATTCACCCACGCAACGTGTCGGCGCTATTCCGCTTGATCGATTCCGTCAGGTCAGTCATGAAGTGCCCATGCTGTCTCTGGACAATGCCTTTGATGAGCAGGATATGCTCGATTTCAACCGACGCCTGCAGGACCGCCTGGGAGCACCCGGAGAGCAACTGGAATTTGCTTGCGAACCCAAGCTGGATGGCATTGCCGTCAGTCTGCTTTATCGCGAGGGTGTGTTGGAGCGCGCCGCTACCCGGGGTGATGGCACAACCGGCGAGGACATAACCCAGAATGTTCGCACTATCCCCTCCGTTCCTTTGCGTTTGCAGGGCAGTGGCTATCCCGCGGTGCTGGAAGTGCGCGGCGAAATATATATGCCTCGTGCCGGGTTCGAGCAGCTGAATGAGCGCGCCAGGGAGGCGGGTGAAAAACCTTTCGTCAACCCCCGCAATGCGGCGGCTGGCAGTCTGCGTCAGCTGGATGCGCGCATCACTGCGCTGCGTCCGCTGGAAATGTGCAGCTATAGCGTGGGCCTGGTAAGTGGGGGGGAATTGCCCGGGCGTCACGCCGCCGTACTGCAGCGCCTGCAGGAGTGGGGTTTACGCATTAACGCGGAGTCGCGTGTGGTGCAGGGTATAGAGGCCTGCGCAGAATACTATGTTGATCTGGCGGCAAGACGCGATGAATTACCCTACGATATCGACGGCATTGTGTTCAAGGTGAACGATCTCGGTTTGCAGCAGCAACTCGGTTTTGTGTCGCGAGCACCGCGCTGGGCAATAGCCCGCAAGTTTCCTGCCCAGGAAGAAATGACCCAGCTGTTGGACGTGGAGTTTCAGGTAGGACGCACGGGTGCAATTACTCCGGTGGCGCGGCTGAAACCGGTTTTTGTCGGCGGCGTGACAGTGAGTAATGCCACCCTGCATAACAGTGATGAGATAGAGCGTCTCGGCGTCCTGATAGGCGACACGGTCATTGTTCGCAGGGCAGGCGATGTCATCCCGAAAGTGGTGTCAGTGGTGCTGGCGCTGCGGCCGGCCGATGCGCGAGCTATCGCATTTCCCACGAGCTGCCCCGTGTGCGGTTCCGCGGTCGAGCGGGCGGCCGATGAGGCGGTGGTGCGCTGCATGGGTGGGCTGGTGTGTGCGGCCCAGCAAAAGGCCGCTATCAGGCATTTTGCCTCCCGGCGCGCGATGGATATAGATGGGCTGGGCGACAAGCTGGTGGAACAGCTGGTCGATGAGGGCCTGGTGGTCAATGTCGGCAGTCTCTACCAGTTGCGCCGTGAACAGTTGCTTGAACTGGAGCGCATGGGCGAGAAGTCGGCTGATAATTTACTCGCAGCACTGCAGAAAAGTAAACAGACCACCCTGGCAAGATTCATTTTTGCGCTGGGTATCCGTGAAGTGGGAGAGGCAACAGCGCTTGCGCTGGCCCGCCATTTTGGCAGTTGGGAGGCGATAACGGACGCGTCTGAGGAACGCCTGCTGGAAGTGAGCGATGTCGGCCCTGTGGTGGCTGACCACCTGAGACAATTCTTCGATTCCGCCTCAAGCCTGGCCGTGGTGCAAGCATTGCGCGATGCAGGTGTACGCTGGCAGAACCTGACGGTAGCCACCGAGGATCTACCTTTATCCGGTCAGACCTGGGTGGTCACCGGGAAACTCGAACAGATGGGACGTGACGATGCCAAGGCACATCTGCAAGCGCTGGGTGCAAAAGTGGCCGGCAGTGTGTCGGCGAAAACCACACGCGTGGTGGCAGGGCCCGGTGCCGGATCGAAGTTGGCAAAAGCACATGAACTGGAGATCGATGTGATCGATGAAGCCGCCTTTCTAGCATTTCTGTCTGATCATGGGGTTGCGCTGTGAGTGCACGCAGCGCCGGCGTCCTCACGGTACTGTTACTCAGTGCCGTGCTAACGGGATGCACAACATCCCAGCCCCGTAATACGGAAGACATTTGTGCTATTTTCCAGGAAAAAGATGATTGGTACGAAGAGGCAGCGGACGCCAGGGACGACTGGGGCAGCCCCATCCCGGTAATGATGGCCATTATGCACCAGGAGTCGCGTTTCGACGCCACCGCCAAGCCGGCGCGCACCAAGCTGCTGGGCGTTATTCCCTGGTTCCGTCCCTCGGACTCCTATGGCTACAGTCAGGCACTGGGGTCTACCTGGACCGCTTACGAGCGCAGCGCCGGGCGATACAGCGCAGACCGGGATGACTTCGGTGACTCCATCGACTTTATCGGCTGGTATAACGACCAATCGCGCCGCAGCAATGGTATCGGCCGGCAGGATACCTACGATCTCTATCTCGCGTACCACGAAGGCCACGGCGGATACCGTCGCGGCAGCTATCGCAAGAAGCCCTGGTTGATGGATGTCGCGCGCAAAGTACAGCGTCGGGCGAACACCTACCAGGGCCAGTTACAGGGCTGTGAAGAAGACCTGAAAGACAAGGGTTGGTTCTCCGACTGGTTTTAGGCTGCCGCAAGTAAAGTCTATTGTGGAAATTAGCGGAAATTGTTCTTTGTCCGGGTGAAATGCGCGCATACCTGTGACACACTTCGTGCTTGCATCTTAGTAAAAATTCCAGAAATAAAACGAGCAGCTAACAAGTGAAACCGACAAACATCAAGAACCCCGAGTACTTCCACAAGGTAGTGGATTGCCAGTATGCCTGCCCGGCTCACACCCCGGTGCCGGAGTATATCCGCCTCATCGCTGCGCAGCGCTACAGCGATGCCTATATGGTCAACTGGTATTCCAATGTGTTCCCCGGTGTGCTCGGGCGCACCTGCGATCGACCTTGCGAGCCGGCCTGCCGCCGTGTGCGGGTGGAGGAGGAACCGGTTGCGATCTGTCGGCTGAAACGTGTTGCCGCAGATAACAAGGACGACATTCGCGATCGCCTGCCCGCCATCCCCAAGAAAAAGAACGGCAAGCGTATTGCACTAATTGGTGCGGGCCCGGCGTCATTGACTGTGGCACGTGATCTGGCGCCGCTGGGTTACATCATCGATATCTATGACAACCAGTTTGCCGGCGGCGGCATGATGCGCAGCCAGATCCCGTCGTTCCGCCTGCCGATCAGTGTGCTGGACGAGGAGGTCAATTACATTCTCGACATGGGTGTCAATGCCACCTTTGACGTGCAGGTAGACAGCCTCAAGGAGGTCTTGGCCAAGGACTACGACGCCGTGTTCGTCGGTACGGGTGCGCCTCGCGGCAAGGGGCTGAACCTGCCGGGTCTGGAAGACGCCCGCGATCATGTCTATCTCGGCATCGACTGGCTGGCCAGCGTGGCTTTTGAACACACCGATAAAATCGGCAAGCGTGTTCTGGTACTCGGTGGTGGCAACACGGCCATGGATTGCTGCCGCACCTCCATGCGTATGGGTGGCAAAGATGTGCGGGTTGTTGTGCGCAGCCCGTTCGAGGACATGAAAGCCTCGCCCTGGGAGAAAGAGGATGCGATGGCGGAGGGTATTCCGTTTTACAATAACCATGTGCCAAAAGAGTTTATTGTGGAGGAGGGCAAGCTCAAGGGCATGACCTTTGAGAAGGTAGAGGCGGAATACGACGCGGAGGGCAATCGCAAGCTGGTACCCACCGGGGAAGATCTCGTCTTTATGGAAGCCGACGATGTGCTGATGGCCATCGGTCAGGAGAACTCCTTCCCCTGGGTAGAGCGTGATCTGGGAATCGAGTTCGATAAGTGGGATATGCCGGTAGTGGACAAGACCACCTTCCAGTCTACCAATCCGAAAGTGTTCTTTGGTGGTGACTCTGCCTTCGGTCCGGAAAACATCATTACCGCAGTGGCCCATGGTCACCAGGCGGCCATTAGCATAGACCTGGTATGCCAGGGTGATTCTGTGAGTAAACGGCCGCCGCCCCTGACCAATCTGGCCAGTCAGAAAATGGGCGTACATGAGTGGAGCTATGATAACTCGGTAGCACCTGACGTGCGCTACGCGGTACCCCATGCACCGTTGGACAAGTTACTCAAGGATCGCAAGCTGGAAGTGGAGCTGGGCTTCGACCAGGCAACGGGCTACAAGGAGGCGGAGCGCTGTCTCAATTGTGATATTCAAACAATTTTCGAGGAAGTGCGCTGCATAGAGTGCGATGCCTGCGTGGATATTTGTCCCACTGACTGCATCACGTTTACCGAGAATGGCCCGGAGGCAGATTTGCGTACCCGGCTTTCGGCTCCAGCAAAGGACCTCTCACAAGATCTGTATGTCTCAGCAAAACTTCCGACCAAGCGGGTGATGGTCAAGGACGAGGACGTTTGCCTGCACTGCGGGCTGTGTGCCGAACGCTGTCCCACAGGGGCATGGGATATGCAGAAATTCCTGTATAACGTCGCGGGGACTCTGGCATGAAGCGCCTCGAATCCGTTAATGACTTTGTCATCAAGTTTGCCAACGTAAACGGCACCGGCTCTGCCAGCGCCAACAACCTGTTTGCCAAAGCGCTGTTCCGCATGGGCCTGCCGGTCAGCCCCAAGAATATCTTTCCGTCCAATATTCAAGGTCTGCCGACCTGGTATGAAGTGCGGGTGAGTGAGAAAGGCTACCTGGGGCGACGCGGGGGAGTGGATATCATTCTCTCGGTGAACCCCCAGAGCATGGCGCAGGATATCCGAGAGATAGAACCCGGCGGCTATTTTATATACGACAATACCAAGCCGCTTGATCTGCGCCTGATTCGCAACGACATCACCATAATCGGGCTGCCGTTGACCCGCATTTGCAACGAAAAGTACCAGGATCCACGGCAGCGCCAACTTTTTAAGAACGTTATTTACGTGGGTGCGCTCGCCGCGCTTCTGGACATGGATTTCAAGGTCCTGACAGACCTGGTGGCGGATCAATTCAAGGGCAAGGAAAAACTGGTACTGCCCAATATCAGTGCGCTGGAACTCGGCCACCAGTACGCCAAAGATAATTTCGACTGCCCCATTGGTATCCGTGTGAAGTCCGCCGATAACGTGGGCGACAAAATACTGCTGGACGGCAACACAGCGCTGGGACTGGGTGCCATTTATGGCGGTGCGACTGTGGCCGCGTGGTACCCCATTACGCCGTCTACTTCGGTAGTGGATGCCTTCGACAAATATGCGCGGCGGGTGCGCATAGACCCGGGTACTGGTCGTCGCAACTACGCCATCGTGCAAGCGGAGGATGAACTGGCGGCGATTGGTATGGTGATTGGGGCCAGTTGGAACGGTGCCAGGGCATTTACTGCTACCAGTGGTCCCGGGCTGTCATTGATGAGCGAGTTTCTCGGGTTGGCATACTTTGCCGAGATACCGACGGTATTGTTCGATGTGCAGCGGGCGGGTCCCTCCACCGGCATGCCCACCCGAACCCAGCAGTCTGATGTACTCGCGGCGGCCTACGCCAGCCACGGCGACACCAAGCACGTGCTGTTGTTTCCGTCTTCGCCCAAGGAGTGTTTCGACTTCGGTGCCCTGTCGTTTGATCTGGCAGAGCGCTTGCAGACGCCAATCATCATGTTGACCGATCTCGACCTGGGCATGAATGACAATATGTCCGATCCGCTTGAATGGGATGACAGCCGGGAGTACGACCGCGGCAAAGTACTCAATGCCGAGCAACTGGATGCGATGGAGCGGTACGGGCGCTATCAGGATTCCGATGGCGATGCGATCTGCTACCGTACCTACCCCGGCACGCACCCCGAGAAGGGCGCCTATTTTACCCGGGGCAGCTCCCGGGATGAACAGGCCGTGTACACCGAGAAGGGCGAGGAGTACGAGAACAATATGCTGCGCCTGCTGCAAAAGTGGGACACCATCAAAGAGTATGTGCCCGGCCCGGAAATTATCTCCAGTGGTAAAGAAACTGAAATGGCCGTGCTTTACTTTGGTACCAGCGAGGCATCTTCCCGGGAGGCGGTTGATCAGCTTGCCAATGAAGGGGTGGCACTGGATGCGATGCGCGTACGCGCGTTCCCATTCAACAGTGATGTCGAAGACTTTATCGATAGTCACGAGCGGGTATTTGTCATCGAACAGAATCGCGATGCGCAACTGCGTACGCTGTTGATGGCAGAGTTTGAACTCGGCCCCGACAAGCTGAAGTCGGTCCTGTGCTTTGATGGCACGCCGATCAGTGCGCGCAATATACGCAAACAAATCCTGGAGCATTTGCCCGGGAATAACGTCACGCCCCTGCACCGGAAAGTCCGGGCGAACGGTGTGGGAGAACATGCATGAGCTACCAGATACCCAAGTTTCGACACCCCGAGCTACCGGTCAACGAGTTGGGCTACACCAAAGCGGCTTACGAGGGGTCTATCTCCACGCTGTGCGCGGGCTGCGGGCACGATTCCATCAGCGGCGCCCTGGTGCGTGCCTGCCATGAGTTGTCCCTGGAGCCACACAAGATTGCCAAGTTGTCCGGTATAGGCTGTTCTTCCAAGACGCCTACCTACTTCCTGGGTAAATCTCATGGCTTTAACTCGGTACACGGCCGCATGCCATCGGTTGCGACCGGGGCCGCCATGGCCAATCGCGATCTCCTCTATCTGGGTGTATCAGGTGACGGCGACACTGCGTCCATCGGCATGGGGCAGTTTGCCCATGTAATCCGGCGCAACCTCAATATGGTCTACGTGGTCATGAATAACGGTTGTTATGGCCTCACCAAAGGCCAGGACTCTGCTACCGCAGATGAAGGCTCTGCCGGTAAAAAAGGCGATGTTAACCCCTTTCATGCCATAGATCTCTGTGGCACGGCGCTGCAACTGGGGGCGACTTTTGTCGCCCGCAGCTTTTCCGGCGACAAGGAGCAACTGGTGCCATTGATTAAGGCCGCCATGAGCCACCGGGGGTTTGCCCTGATTGACGTGGTCTCACCCTGTGTGACCTTCAACAATAACGCCGCATCCACCAAGAGCTATGAGTTTGTGCGGGATCATGCTGAGGCCACTGGAACGGTCGATTTCGTGCCCATGCGACAGGAAATTACCACCAGTTCTCGTCCCGGGGCCGCCCACGAGGTCACCATGCACGACGGTTCGGTGTTGCGATTGTACGAAGATGTCGAGAATTTCAACCCCTTTGACCGGCGTTCCGCCATGATGTCGCTGATGAGCCATCACAGTGAGGGCACTATCCAGACCGGGTTGATTTACCTCGATAAAGACTCACGGGACCTGCATGAGGTGCTGGAGACTTCACACCGGCCTCTGAATGAGCTGGAAGAGGGCGAGCTGTGCCCCGGCAACAAAATGTTGGTCAACATTAACGCCAGCCTCCGCTAGAAACCCACTTTCGGGGGCGTTGTCATTTTATTGTCATAATTTCATCATCTAATAGGGCCACTTCGCAGCCAGATGGAAAAGTGACCAATGAATGAACCGACGGTGCTAGTGGTTGACGATGAGAATGCCATCCGGGACATGCTGCGCATGGCCCTGGAAATAGCAGACTTTCGTTGTATCGAGGCAGACAATATTCACGATGCCTACACGCTGGTGGTAGATGAGCGTCCGGATGTCGTGTTGCTGGACTGGATGTTACCCGGCGGTAGCGGGCTGGAAATGCTGCGCCGACTCAAGCGAGGTGAGACCACCCGTGACCTCCCCGTGATCATGCTGACCGCCAAGACAGCCGAAGACAATGTCATCCAGGGCCTGGACGTGGGTGCGGACGATTACATAACCAAACCCTTTGCGCCGCGCGAATTGATCGCCCGGGTGAGAGCACTGTTACGTCGATCCAGCGGTGGCCAGGTCAATGAGCGCATGCAGGTGAGCAAGCTGGTGCTCGACGGCGAAAGCCGCCGGGTGCTGGTGGATGATGACCCGATTGACATGGGCCCCACCGAGTTCAGGCTGTTGCAATTCTTCATGTCGCACCCGGAGCGTGCCTATACCCGCAGCCAACTGCTGGACCAGGTTTGGGGGGCCAATGTCTACGTGGAGGAACGTACCATCGACGTGCACATTCGTCGCCTGCGCAAGGCTTTGCAGACTCCCGGCGGTGATTACAGTAACCTGATTCAGACTGTGCGCGGCACGGGGTACCGGTTTTCCTCCCGGGGGGTAGCATAGTGCCGCCGCAGCAACCGGGATGAGCTGGCGCTCCGCCGCACTCAAGGTCGCCATGTTGCTCGCCGCAGCAGCGTTGCTCGGCTGGTATTATGGGCATCCCCTGTGGGCAGTAGCAGGCGCGTTGGTGGGCCTGGTAGTACACTGGTTGATACAAATGCGCAGGGTACAGATCTGGCTGCAGGACCCGGAGCAGTCCCCGCCCGAAATTTACGGCATTTGGGGCGATCTTCTGAGTCACCTGTACCAGCAGCAGAAAAAAGGGCGTAAAGCCAGGGCAGACCTGCAATCCACTGTGGATTACCTGCAGGACTCTTTCGCGTCGATGCGCGACGGCGTGGCAATTGTCGATGACCATGGGGTACTCAAGTGGTTTAACGACCCGGCGCAGGAATTGCTCGGGCTGCGCTCAGCTGATGCAGGCCAGAGCCTGATGAACCTGGCTCGATCGCCTGAATTTCTTCAGTATTTCAACCGTGGAAATTTTGGCGAGCCATTGCAGTACCGCACGGCCGGTGATGCCGGCACCTGGCTGCGGGTCGAAATTACCCGGTTTGGCGATGGTGACCGCCTGCTATTTATTCGTGATGTGACAGCGTCTGTACGTATGGAAAATATGCGCAAAGACTTTGTCGCCAATGTTTCGCATGAGTTGCGAACCCCGCTGACGGTCATTAGCGGCTATCTGGGAACATTCCTCGGTGACACGGAGCGCCTGGATCCACGCTATTTGAAGCCGCTGCAGCAGATGCTGCAACAGGCAGCGCGGATGGAAAACCTGTTGAAAGATCTTCTCTGGCTCTCCCGTATCGAAAGTGAACAGGGCATAGAAAAGCATACGCCTATAGATCTCGGCGCTTTGCTCGCGGAGTTACTGGACGAAATACGCACTGCACAACCAGAGTGCAAGGTGGAACTGGAGCTGGGCACGGACTTCAAGGTGCCTGGAGATTATCGCGAGTTATACAGCGCTGTATCCAATCTCGTGTGGAATGCTATCAAGTACAGTAAGCCAGACAGCGTGGTCCGCATTAGCTGGAAGCGCGCGGAGGGCAGCTACCAGCTAACAGTGACCGATCAGGGAATAGGGATCGATGCGGCCCATATTCCGCGACTGACAGAGCGTTTTTACCGGGTAGAGGACAGCCGCTCCTCGGCAACCGGTGGTACGGGCCTGGGCCTGGCTATCGTCAAGCATGTAGCGGCAACCCACAACGCCCGGTTGCACATTGAGAGCAGGGTGGGACAGGGAAGCACCTTTAGCCTGGTCTTTCCAGCCCGGGGGCAGGTTGCCCGTGAACAGCAGACTACCGCGTCAGTAGCCTGACCCATACCGTCAATACCAGAGGTTGAGTAAATGTTGAAGCAAGAAGATTACATGCACCACATCTCCGGCCAGTTCAATGCCGAACTTGAGGGCCTGCGTAACCAGATGCTTGAAATGGGCGGCAAGGTTGAACAACAACTGGCCAGCGCCATAGAAGCCCTGGTTGCCATGGACAGTGGCAAGGCCGAGTTGATCATCGACGGAGACCACGAGGTCAACCAGATGGAGATGTCTATCGATGACCAGTGCGCCTCCATTCTGGCGAGACGTCAGCCGGCGGCAAGTGATTTGCGTCTGGTGGTGGCAATTATCAAGGTCAATACCGACCTGGAACGTATTGGCGATGAAGCGGCGAAGGTCGCCAGACAGGCCATGCGCCTTTCGGAAGCCAGTAACTCACCCAGTAATTTTATCGAAATTCGGCATATTGGTACGCATGTGGCAGAGATGTTACGTCGCGCGCTGGACGCCTTTGCCCGGCTGGATGTCCATGCAGCAGTGGAGGTGGTTAAAAGTGACACTATTGTCGACAAGGAATACGGCAGCGCGCTGCGCAGCCTGATGACTTTTATGATGGAGGATCCGCGGGCGATCGGCGGCATTATCAACGAGATGTGGGCGCTGCGCAGTCTCGAGCGTATAGGCGATCATGCCAGCAATATTGCGGAGCACGTGATCTATCTGGTGCGGGGGCTGGATGTGCGGCACGGACGCCTCGAGGAGATGGCAGACCAGGTGCGCGAGACAGATTGAGTAGGCCTGACACCTGTAACATTACTGTAACAAGGCTGGCATAGAATTCTCATCGGGCACTCAGGGCAAAGGCCCACTCGATACAGTCATTCGTTCCAGTCGAAAACAGGGAGTTCAGATCACGTGAAAAATTATCTAGTGAGTGCGGTCACCGCAGCCGCTTTTATCGGCGGTGCAGTAGTCGCCCAGGCGGCGGTACGTGACACCATCAGTATTGTGGGCTCCTCTACGGTGTATCCCTTCGCCACGGTGGTCGCCGAGCGCTTCGGTCGCTCTACCCACTTCAAAACGCCGAAGATTGAGTCCACGGGTTCTGGCGGCGGACTGAAATTGTTCTGCAAGGGTGTCGGTGCCAATACCCCGGACATTACCAACTCTTCTCGCCGTATCAAGATGAGCGAGTATGACGATTGCCAGCAGAACGGCGTGACTGAAATCGTTGAAGTACTCGTGGGTTACGATGGTATTGCATTGGCTAACGCCAAGAGCGCGCCGGTATTCAAGCTGAGCCTGAAGGATGTCTACCTGGCTCTGGCGAAGGATATTCCCGGCCCTGACGGCAAGTTGATCGCGAACCCGAACAAGACCTGGAAGGACGTCAACGCCAGCCTGCCCGCCACCACCATTGAGGTACTGGGACCACCACCGACTTCCGGCACCAGGGATGCATTCGCCGAGTTGGCGATGGGCGGCGGTGCCAAGAGTATTCCGGCGCTGAAAACCCTGAATGATTTGTCCGCTGAGCAGGCTGATGAGATCAAGGCAGCCATGGCGAAACTGGGCCTGCCGGCAGGGGTGTATACCGCGTTTGTGGAAAGTAAAGGTAAGGCGCCCAAGGGCAAGGACCTGTTCAAGACAGTGGCCTACGCTATCCGCGAGGACGGTGCCTATATTGAAGCAGGCGAGAACGACAATCTGATCGTACAGAAGCTCACTGCCAATCCGAATGCCGTCGGTATTTTCGGCTTTAGCTTCCTCGAGGAGAACGGCGACAAGGTGCATGGATCGGAGGTTGATGGTGTGATTCCCACCTTTGAGTCGATCTCAAATGGCGATTACCCGGTATCGCGCCCGCTGTACTTTTATATTAAGCGCGCGCATGTAGGTAAAATTCCCGGCATTCAGGAATATGCGGGGGAGTTTACTTCGAACAAGGCCATGGGTGAAGACGGCTACCTTTTAGACAAGGGCCTGATACCACTGAGTGAAGACGAGTTGAATCAAGTTCAGGCTGATGTCAAGGAATTGACTCCGTTGGAAATGTAGTTGTCCTGGGTCGGGCTGCAGACAGACCCGGCATAAGACATAGCGCCGCCTCTGGCCTGTCTGGTGTGCGGCGCACTTTTTTGGGACTGTAATGGAAACTACCACTGTCTTTCTTGTGCTGATAGCGCTGACGTTTATCAGTTTTTTTATGGGTCGCAAGCGCTCCCATGCTGTTGCCTCGGGGCAGGGTGGCGCCAGGAGCCTGCACTCTTTGCCAAAACACTACGGCTATATGGCTGCCCTGTGGGCACTGTTGCCGGCACTGGTGCTGCTGCTTCTCTGGTTGGTATTTGAATCCAGCATTCTATCCAGCCTCCTACTGAACGAGTTGCCACAACAGGTTCGGGAAATGCCTGCTAATCAGCAGGGCTTATATCTCAACCAGATCATCAGCACGGCACTGGGGCCTACTGGCGCGGACATGCTGGATGCAGCCCAGGTCGCCGCAGTGCAACACTACCAGGACCTGGCTGCGGCGAGCCGCAATTTGAAAGCGATGCTGGTGTTTCTGGTGGCCCTGGTGGGCGCGGTGCTGGCGTTGCGGCGGATTCGCCCGGCCCTGCGTGCCCGCAATCATGTGGAGGGCATCGTAAAGTGGATATTGTTCGGTTGTTCTTTCCTGGCCGTATTAACCACCCTGGGCATTGTATTGTCGGTACTGTTTGAAGCGATTCGCTTCTTCCAGGCTATCCCCATGGCAGATTTTCTGTTCGGACTGGATTGGAGTCCGCAGATGGCAATCCGGGCCGACCAGGTTGCCGCCTCAGGGTCCTTCGGTTTTGTCCCTTTGCTGGTTGGCACCCTGCTGATATCCACAGTGGCCCTGGTTATTGCCGTGCCAGTTGGACTGATGTCGGCCATCTATCTGTCGGAATATGCTACCCGACGATTTCGCTCGATAACCAAGCCGGTGCTGGAAATTCTTGCCGGTGTTCCCACGGTGGTCTACGGCTTTTTTGCCGCGCTTACCGTGGCCCCCTTTATTCGTAACCTCGGTGAATCACTGGGCCTGCACGTGGCTTCGGAGAGCGCACTGGCGGCCGGGCTTGTAATGGGTATCATGATTATTCCCTTTGTGATGTCGCTGTCTGACGACATCATTAACGCGGTGCCGGACACCATGCGTGAGGCCTCCCTGGGTATGGGCGCCACCATGAACGAAACCATTCGCAAAGTATTATTGCCGGCTGCTTTACCAGGCATTGTCGGCGGCATCCTGCTGGCGGCTTCCCGGGCCATTGGTGAAACCATGATTGTGGTGATGGCCGCCGGGTTGTCGGCCAAGCTGACAATAAATCCGCTGGAAGCGGTCACTACAATAACAGTTCAGATTGTTACCTTACTGGTAGGTGACCAGGAATTTGACAGCCCTAAAACTCTGGCGGCCTTTGCCCTCGGACTTGTTCTGTTTTTCGTGACACTGGTGCTGAATATCATCGCCCTCTACGTGGTGAGGAAATACCGTGAGCAATATGAATAAACCTGAATCCTTTAAACACAGTGACGCTATCCAGGCCTCACTGAAAAAGCGTTATGCACGGGAACGCCGTTTTCAGTGGTACGGTCGTCTGGCCGTCCTCACGGGCTTTGTATTCCTGTTCATTCTTTTGGCCGACATCGTCAGCAAGGGCTCACCGGCCTTTACCCAGCAGTTTATCAAGGTCAGCGTAAACCTTGACCGCGATACGCTGGACGTGCCGGAAAACCCCACCAATGACCAGCTTTTCGCCGCGGACTACCAGGGTGTCATAAAGGCCAGCCTGCGCGATATGTTCCCCGATGTTTCCGGACGCAAGGACAAGCAGCAGTTGTACCGCCTTCTGAGTATTGGGGCAGAATACAACCTGCGCGACAAGGTCATCGAGAACCCCGGTCTTCTGGGGCGCACGACGGATATCTGGTTGCGGGCACACGCCGAGGCGGGCAGCTATCTTAAAGGCCAGGTTGATGCCGCTATGCCGGAATCCGATCGTCGGGTAAAAGATCTGCAGGTTGGCTGGCTTGATCAACTGCGGGCAGAGGGGCGTACCGAATCGCGCTTTAACATTGCGTTCTTCACTAACGGCGATTCTCGCGAACCGGAAATGGCGGGCATCAGGGTAGCGTTGTACGGGTCATTTTTTACGCTACTGGTGACGTTCGCTATCGCCTTTCCCATAGGCGTATTCTCAGCGGTTTACCTGGAAGAATTTGCCCCGCGTAATCGCATTACCGATCTCATCGAAATCAATATCAACAATCTCGCGGCGGTACCCTCCATCGTGTTTGGCTTATTGGGGCTGGCGGTATTTATTAACTTCTTCGATTTACCGAGGTCGGCGCCCCTGGTGGGCGGTATTGTACTTTCACTGATGACCCTACCCACGATTATCATTACCTCGCGCGCGGCAATTCAGGCGGTGTCACCGTCTATCCGTGAGGCGGCTTTGGGTGTGGGTGCGTCCAAGCTGCAAACTGTTTTTCACCATGTTATTCCCGTCGCAATGCCGGGCATACTGACCGGCTCGATTATTGGTATGGCCCAGGCATTGGGTGAGTCGGCACCCCTGCTGATGATTGGTATGGTTGCTTTTATTATGGATGTTCCCGGGGGGGTCACGGACCCGGCCACGGTACTGCCAGTACAGGTCTATCTATGGGCAGACAGCCCCGAACGCGGATTTACCGAGAAAACATCGGCGGCGATTATGGTGTTGATGGCATTTTTGATCGTGATGAATGCGCTGGCGGTTTACCTTCGCAAGCGCTTTGAACTGAAATAAGCAGGCCGCAATGCAAGGATCTGATACAGTGAAATTTATGCCATCGGCAGCAGGGGAAGTGAACATGAAGAGTGACGACAGGTCGCGGTCACCCGCTGCACAGGCTGGTGCTAAAGAAGGAAAAACCTTGGATATACGCGATCACACCGACGTCACGGATTACCAGACCATTGGCAGCCCCTTCGTCGACAACCCGAAAATGAGTGCACGCAATGTCAACGTTTTTTACGGTGACAAACAGGCTATCCTGGATGTCTCCCTGGATATCGGCCGCAATGAGGTCATTGCCATGATCGGCCCTTCCGGCTGCGGTAAGTCAACGTTTCTACGCACCCTGAACAGGATGAATGACATCATCCCTATCTGCAGGGTACAGGGCGATTTTTCGCTGGACGGCGACAATATCTATGGCGCGGAGCAGGACACGGTATTGCTGCGCGCGCGGGTGGGCATGGTGTTTCAAAAACCCAACCCATTCCCGAAATCCATATATGAGAACGTGGCTTACGGCCCCCGTATCCACGGTCTGGCACACAACAAAACTGAGATGGATGAAATCGTGGAGAACAGTCTGCGCCGCGCCAGTCTGTTCAGTGAGGTTAAGGACCAGCTGGACAAACCCGGTACCGGTCTCTCCGGCGGCCAGCAACAGCGTCTGTGTATTGCCCGCGCCATCGCTGTAAGCCCGGAGGTCATTCTTATGGATGAACCCTGTTCGGCACTGGACCCTATTGCCACCGCAAGGATCGAGGAACTCATAGACGAGTTAAAGGAAAATTACACCATCGCCATTGTGACGCATTCGATGCAGCAGGCCGCCCGAGTATCGGAACGGACTGCGTATTTTCATCTCGGAAAATTGATAGAAGTGGGTGACACCAAGCAGGTATTTACTATGCCAAAACATGAACTCACTGAGAACTATATTACTGGGCGGTTCGGCTAGCAGCGCCCGGGGATTCTTCGGATGAAAAATATAATAGGCGGCGAACAACATACCTCCCAGAGTTACAACGCCGAGTTGGAAGCACTGCGGCGCAGTGTTCTCGCCATGGGCGGCCTGGTGGAGCAGCAGTGCCAGTCGGCTGTCGAGGCGCTGATTTCCGGCAATGAAGAATTGGCCGGGAAGGTGGCCGGGTCGGATTACGCGGTCAATAAGCTGGAGCTGGAGATCAGTGCCCAGTGCACTGACATACTCGCCCGCAGGCAGCCCGCAGCGCGCGACCTGCGGATGGTCGTTGGCATTATTCGCATGGTGGCCAACCTTGAGCGGGTTGGTGATGAGGCGGCCAAAGTAGGCCGTATGGCATTGAAGCTATCTGACATGCGTGACAAACAGACTTACCAGAGTGAACCACAGCATCTGGGGGAGGGGGTTACTGCCATGCTGCAGGGTGCGCTGGACGCCTTTGCCCGGCTGGACGTAGACACAGCGCTTGACATCATTGCCCGCGACAAGGAGATAGACCGGGAGTTCAAGACCTTGACCCGTCTACTCATGACGCACATGATGGAGCAGCCACAGCGGGTTAAAAATATGTTGCGGGTAAACAGTTGTGCCCGTGCCCTGGAGAGGATCGGGGATCACGCGGTAAATCTGTGTGAAGAAGTGATATATCTGGTGGAAGGCAACGATGTCCGGCACCTGAGCTTTGAGGAAATCAAGCGCCGCCACCAGTCCTGAACAGTTCCCGGCTAATCCTTTTTCCCAGCCTTCTGCTCTTTTTCAGCCTCTTTTACCTTGCTCGAAATCAAATTGGTTACCCAGTTCGAAAGGGAGCGCCCGTCGGCTTCTGCAAGCTTTTTGGCTCGCTTCTTGAGATCGGGGTCAATGCGAATATTAAGTAGTTTCGTCTTAGACATTCCAACATCTTGATAAATAAGCGAAAAGATTCGGTATTTTAGCACATGTATATAGCTTGTCCCGCACTTTTTAGTCTATAGTGTATGTATATACAAAGAGTTTCACCAGTGTAGGAGATGTCTATGAATTTGCAAGCTGCCCAAAAGGAACTGCGGGGACGCACGCCACGGGTTACCGGAGCGACGCTCGCCATTGAAGTGCTCGTTGTCGTAAGTTTCAGCTACATGCTGGTAGGATTTTTTGCCTGACGCAATAGCACAGGGCGCCACCTCAGTCGTAATCCCCTCGTTGCCCCCAAAACACTGCAACATGACAAAAATGTGACCTTATCCCGGTACTACAGGCCCTGCAGAGGGCATTAAGGTAGCCAAAAACCGCTTATTGGCGGTGTCTCTGTAATAAAAATGTCATCTTGAGCAAGTAAGCTCCCCCACCAGGCGCATGTGGCTGTACATGCAAAGACCACCCGGGGGAATGGAACATGAAAAATCTTCTAACTATCGCAGTAACCAGCGCACTGTTGAGTAGCGTCTCGGCGTCTGCGGCGGTCAGCGACGCAGAGTTTGCGGAGCTGAAGGCCCAGTTTGCCGCCATGGCCAATCGCCTGAGCGTGCTTGAGGCGGAAAACAACCAACTACGTGAGCAGGGTACCGCCAGCGTATCGCAACTGGAGGGTGCACGGGAGGAACTGGTAAGCGCACGGGAAGACCTGGTGATGGTAAAAGAGCAGACCGCAGCGTCCTCCTGGGCCGAGCGTATCAGCGTAAAGGGCGATTTCCGTTATCGCTATGAAGAGATTGATGTTCAGGGCGCTGACAAACGTGACCGCAACCGTATTCGGGCCAGATCAGAGATGGTGGCGAAGTTGCCGGACAATGTCACAGTCGGACTGGGTATCGCCAGCGGCGGAAGCAATCCGGTGTCAACCAACCAGACCCTGGGGGACGGCAACTCATCCAAGGATCTGCGCCTGGACCTGGCGTACGCAAGATGGCTTCCCACCGACCAAATCTATATCGAAGCGGGTAAATTCAAAAACCCGCTGTTCAAGCCGCAGAAGTCAGGCCTGTTGTGGGACGGCGATTGGCGCCCTGAGGGTTTTAATGCCGGCTGGAGCAACGACCACCTGTTTGTTACCGCCCTGGTGAACTGGCTGGAGAGTGATAGCAAGAACGGTGGCGACGAGGTGACCTGGGGTGTGCAGGGCGGCATGAAGTTTGATATAGGCGGTGCCGGCCTGACCACGGCAGTAGCCTACTACGATATTCCCGTAAAAGGAGACACCCCCTTCTTCGATGACGATTTCTACGGCAACTCGGTTGTAGTCAAAAACGGCCAGGACGTCTACGAGTACGACTACGAACTGCTGGAAATATCGGCGGAGCTGGTGATGGCTATATTCAATATGCCGCTGACATTCTACGGCGATTTTGTGCAGAATCAGGACCCTGACGATTACAACACCGGTTGGTTGGGTGGCGTAACATTGGGCAAGGCCAGCGGCGCGGGTACCTGGCAGGTCGGTTATCAGTACGAGGACCTGGAGGCGGATGCCGCACTGGGCCTGGTGACTGACTCCAACTTTGCCGGCGGCGGCACCGATGGCAAAGGCTCGAGACTGACCGGTACCTATGGCATCAATACGCAATGGAACGTGGGTTTCACCTGGTATATTGACAACAAGACCGGAGAAAAGGCATTCAAGGGTGAAGGCGGCGCGCTGGAATACGACCGGGTAATGCTGGATACCGTGTTCAAGTACTAGGGGGTAATAGTCGCGTTCAGATCTTACAGACTGTATCAGCTAGCCATGTCCGCTTTCGCTTATAATATGCCGACCGGCAGATTCTACCGTTAGCGGCAGGAAACGACGCCTCGCGGCCGTTAGCACATGAGCCAGTCACTCCCAGATTCCGCCGACCGCAACGACCGCCCCCGCTATATTTTTGCCTTCAGGCGATTGTCAGATTTTTTTACACTTCGTACTCTCGATTGTCAAAGCACTTCGGGTTTCAGTAAAATATGTATAATAGATTCAATGTGTTACCGGGTGTGGCATATTTATTGCATTTAATTGAACAATTACGATGATTACCTTAAAACTCCAAGTTACCTAAATAGGAAAAGCATAGTGAGAAATATAGCTTCATATTCGATTAAGCGATTAGTGTACCTAATTGGAATCCCCCTTGTGTTTACTGCTACCAGTGCCTCAGCCGGGCTGATAGGCGTTAAGAGCATAGAGATATCCAGTGCTGTACCGACTTGGCTACAAGTTTCCGAAGTGGTTGCGATCGAAGCAGGTACTGGAAATGACCTTGCGTTATCTAGCGCTGGCGCAACCGCAACGGGCAGTATTTATGGCCCGTCGCCAGGATCAAGCCCTAATTTCGCAATTGATGGTGTTGGCCCTACTGGTTTTCCAAACATATTTCACTCTGCCACTGCGGCGGCGACGGAAGTGCTTACTATCACATTGGCGTCGGCTTCAGAATTGACCAGCTTGACATTGTTTGGCCGAACTAATTGTTGCTCCGATCGCAACATCTACAATGTCAGCTTGAAGGATGCCAGTGGAATTGTGTTGCAGAGCTTCAGTGGCTTAGACGCTACCGGTTCAAGCGATTCGGGTACGGTTACGTTGCTCGACACAAGCGTACCCGTTCCTGCTCCCGCAACTCTTGCTCTCTTTGGATTTGGATTGGTTGGTCTTGGATGGGCGAGACGTAAACAACAACATTCCTGATCATCTGGTGCATGGAATAAAGCCCGCCCCATTCGGCGGGCTTTTTATTGTCTCTAAATCGGCGAATCCTTTCCTCGTTAGACCCTCATATTTTGCTCAGAGTCGTCCTGCGGCTACGACCACAACTGGCACATTTCAGCCCCTTAAAGGTTAGAAACTCGCTTCTCAAAAGGGGCTGCCTTGCGGTAAAAGCAGCCCCTCAGTTACTCATGACGCCCGTGATGTAACGATAAAAGGTCGCCATTGCCTCCGTCCCGCAGCAACAAGGTATCGATAGCCATACCGTAATCACAGTCTTCTCCCTGCCAGTGCGAGACTGCAGTAGCCGCGTGCACATTCGGTGCCAGCCTGCCAAGATTTGCTTCGCACGTTCCCGCGGGAACGGCTTCGAAGTGGTCCATAACACCCCCCTTGCATATCACTTTAGTGATAAACCTCTATGGCTTGTTGTTTGCGTTATGCGCCATGCTTCTGGAGGGTCTTTCCATTATTTTTCTCTCTGGTGAACTGCCTTTTATTACGCAATTGATCGTTTTTCTATTGTGATACCTTATGTGAATATAGGCTCAAAATTTCGCACTTCACATAGTTATGCTGTCGATTCTGCACCGGCGGCCACGGCTAAAGCGGTAGCAATTAGCTCAATGCCTGTGTGCGCGATAGTGCTATTTTTGTTCCCGAGGATGGTCAAGCACCCAGTCGACAAATCTGTCCAGGCCGCTGGGTACCCAGGGGAAAGGGATATGTGGCGCCCCGACCAGAGTCCACAGCGCCACCTCTGTACCCCGCTCACACTGGGGCATCTCGACCACGGTGGTTTCGGCGCCCTCGATGTTTTCAACCATATCGAGATTGGCTGCCATGGTCGCCTCACTGCTGTTGCATCCGGCGTGCGCTGCGAATCTCTCCGTTGTTTCAATAGCCCCGGGATAAGACGCGGACAGGATTTCGCTGCCATCATAGGAAATCGTGCCGTCTTCATCCCCGTGCATGATAAGAACACTGACGGGACCTGCAGCGGGAGTGCAGCTGGAATCTGCTTCGAAAGTTGAGCCCGCAAGGCTTACCACCGAGGTAATAAGCTCTGACGCTTCGCAGACCATACGCAGCGCCATGAAGCCGCCGTTGGAGTGGCCGATAAGTCCGATGCGCAGCGTATCAATACTGTAAGTGGTGGCGGCTTCTTTCACCAGTTCGCGAATATAGGCAACATCATCTATTGTGGTGTATTCCTGCTCATCCAGCTGGTTCTCAGCTGCTGCCACACGGGCACAGCAGGCCGGGGTGGCGTTCCAGAACCGGGTGCCATTGAGGCTCTCGGTGCCATCGGGCACCACAAGCACATACTGTTTGCTATCGACGCGATCGGTCAGGCCCAGGTATCCAGCCTGCAGGGCACCATTGGCACCGTAACCATGCAAAACGATGATGAGTGGGTAGCGCGTGGTGGGCGTGTAGTCAGAGGGAATCTGCACCTGTGCTGGTCGGCTTTCACCAATCTGTAGCTCGGGGTTAGAGGTGCAACTGCTGGTATCGGCGCAACCGGGCAGGGCATTATTTTCGCTTGTGGGTTGGGGGTTGGAATTATTTGAGCCGCCACAGCCAGTTAAAAGGAGCAGCAGCGTAAGACCACAGGGCAACAAAGCCGATTTTAAAAGACGGCGGAGTGGGAGATGCAAGTGCATAGTTTGTCTTTCTTATATAAATGAGTCTTGCAGAGTATCTTACTACTGTAGAAGCCAATGGGGACGGTTTATTTTTCCCGCACGTAAAATCGACTGCGCTGGAGCGGGAAAGCCCTCAGGCACCCACTCTGATGAGTTCAGTTTTAGTGTTGCCCTCACCATCGGTGCGATAGCGATATTTTACCGGGCTGCCCGGATCGGCGTCGTTTAAACGTGGGTCGTCCGGGAGTTGAAATTCCATCTTCTGGCCACGTCTGACACGGCAGTTGACGTGCTGGTCATATTTTTCTACCGAGTGAAATTTCACGCTCACATTCTGCTCAGTAGTATCACCACTGCCTTTTTGCACGGTGCCTTCCAGCATGCAATCCTTGTTGGCATCGGCTAACGCCGCTGCAGCGCCAATCGATAAGGCCAGGGTAGCAACTGCCTTGATAAATACTTTCATTGTCTTGTCTCCTTTTATGTCCGGCCGTCTGTTGCGGCTTACAATCCAGAGATTTTTGCACACTTGATATGCTTGCCCGACGCAAACAGTGTATCCCAGCTATATACACAAATAGTAGATTGTTCAAGAAAGTTTAATATTACTGTAACAAAGCTGTAGTAGGGCCCTTTCAAGCGTCAGCTCCCTGTCATATCACTGTCATGACAATTGCGTATTCTCGTCGAAATGCCCATTGGCCATTTCCCGCATAAAGGCGCGTATGAATTTTCGTTCCATTGTAGCTGCAGTATCTTTCGGCTTCCTTTGCCAACAGGCAAGTGCCTTGTCATTCGCGCCCGAGGAGTTTCTGGCGTCGCGTCAGCTGGCCTGCGTCCTGGCTGAACAATCGCTGGGGTATCTCAGTGAGGTCGAGTATGGCGAGAAAACGCACTCGGTACTCGACGGCTTCCGCTACGTAAAGCATCCCGTCACATTGTAAATCACGGGCCAGAGCCCCACGCTCTTCCAGCTCACGACCTTCCTACAGACTATTCTCAGTGGTGTCCGCGCACTCCGGGGAAGAGCGTCCTGCCGCTCTGACATTCCTTTCGCCCTGATCTCCGTTCTCCGAAATTGTTGAAACTTTCATCGTTTCGCAATCCAGCTGTCACGCAACTGTCATTTTGCCGCTCTAGGATTGCCGCAGTCAGGGGCACCTGGGGGCCTTATCCAATTTCTATCGAACCATAGGGGTTAAACATGTCTTCGAGTTCATTAACAAAGCAGTTTTTGCTGGCGTTGAGTGCCGTGTGCATCGTATCGACACTCACAGCGTGCGGCGGGTCATCCAGCAATGTGTCACCTGGAACCCTAGTTGTTCCCCCCGTCGACCCCAACGGTCCCGATGTGCCAGTGGACCCGAATGAACCGCCGCGCCCCAGTGGAGATACTGTTTTATCGGTGATTCCTTTGAGCCTTGGCAGCGCCCTATATGATTCCGGCGAGACTGCTCCCAATGGCAAACCCATTTACATCATTGATGTGGCGGCACTTCCGGGTGGTGCGCTAAACCCCACCGGGCTGCTGCTTGGTAACGATTTTATTTATCGCATTGAAGGTGGTGCCTTGCGCATCACTCAGAACTAGGGAGTCTGGAACATGAAGAGAAGTAGCATTTTTGCGGCCGTCACGGCCGGCGTTGCACTGACAGGCTGGCAGGGCGCACAGGCACAAGACTGCGTGTTGGATATCGCCCGCGGTGCCGTGATATCAGGCGCCAGTTCCGAGGATTTTGTTGTTATTGAGCAGGGCTGCCAGATCAACGCTCCAGGCACTGCTGAACAACCTATTAACTTCACGGCCTTTGACGCTGTTGTGGGCAACGTATCATCCAATGCGCGAGGTTTGTGGGGTGGTGTTGTCATCAACGGTTTTGCGCCCATCAACGACTGTCCGGAAGGTGCCCAGGGTGGTACTGCCCAGTGTACGAAAGAAGGCGAGGCCAATTCCGGCACATTCGGCGGCGACCAGCCAAATGACAGCTCGGGCCTGCTGACCTATGTGGTGGTCAGCCACGCCGGCTCCAACGTGGACCCCGAGAACCAATTGAATGGCATTGCCTTCCAGGGCGTTGGCGCGGGCACTACGGTTGATTACATCCAGGTGCATAACAATCTCGATGACGGCATAGAATTTTTTGGCGGTACTGTTAACGCCACACACGTGGTACTTACCGGTAATGCCGACGACTCTCTGGACTGGACCGACGGCTGGCAAGGCAATGTGCAGTACCTGTATGTTGAGCAAGCAGATGGCGGCGACAACATCATAGAAGCCGATAACCGCGAGGGCGACGAAAACGCCCAACCCCGTTCCATGCCATCCATCAGCAATATGTCCGGCTATGGCCTTGCCGGAGAGAACGGCCTTCGCCTGCGTCGTGGTACCGGTTTGTTCCTGACCAATACCTTTGTTACCGAATCCACCAGCTGTCTGCGAATTGAAGGCGAGTCGCTGGCCCTGTTGGGATCTGACCTGACCATCGCCGGCAGCGGTTTCGGATGCGCGGAGACAGTTAATGGTGATGATAGCGGCGAGGTCATGGCCTACCTGGACAGCGCAGACGAGGTATCCACCAATGGTGGCGAAGTTAACGCAGTGCCACCCAGTAACGCATTTTTTGAAGCTGTGGATTATATCGGCGCGTTTGCCCCGGGCACCGAAGACTGGACCACAGGCTGGACGGTATCCGGTTCTGTCAATCATGGCGGTGCGGCGACTGTGGGTTGCCCTGCTGGCACCAGCGCTGCAACCACTGAGCTTAGTGGCACCCGGGTCTGCGAACTGGAAGGCGAGATAAACCAGAGTATCACTCTGACGCCGGGCAATTTCTATGAGCTGGTTGGCAAGGTTGTTGTCGGTGGTGACAACGCGAATTCAGCAACGCTGACGGTGCCCTCCGGGATTACCATCTATGGAGGCACCAGCAGCGATTTCCTGGTGATCTCCAGGGGTTCCAAACTGGTCGTCAACGGCACACGTAGCGCGCCGGTAACCTTTACCGGCATCGATGATTTGCTTGGCAATGTTACAGACACCAGCCGTGGACTTTGGGGTGGTGTGGTTATCAACGGTAATGCACCCATCAACGATTGCCCGGAGGGCGCCGAGGGTGGTACGACTGCCTGTACCAAGGAAGGCGAAGCCAACTCCGGTCTCTTCGGTGGCGCTGACGCAGCGGATTCCAGCGGCAGCCTCAGATACATGGTGGTTAAATTCGCCGGCTCCAACGTTGACCCGGAAAACCAGTTGAACGGTATCGCGTTCCAGGGTGTGGGTTCCGGTACCTCGATTGAGTTTGTGCAGGTCTACAACAATCTCGATGATGGCATAGAGTTTTTCGGTGGCACGGTGAACGCGAGATATGTCGTGCTCACCGGCAATGCGGATGACTCGCTGGACTGGACAGACGGTTGGCGGGGCAGTATCCAGTACCTGCAAATCGATCAGGCGGATGATGCCGGTGACCATGGCATTGAGGCTGACAACCGCGAGGGGGATGAAAATGCCCAGCCGCGCTCCATGCCCAGCATCGCCAACATGACCATCAACGGCAACAACGGCGAGCGTGGCGTGCGGCTGCGTCGTGGCACTGGCTTGTTCCTCTACAATTCCCGCGTCGATGGCAACGCCACGTGTCTGGATGTATCGGGTGAGTCTGTAGCGTTGTTGGGCACTGACATCATCCTTGATGGCGTGGCCCTTGATTGCCCGGAGGTCGTGGATGGAGACAACCCGGAGCTGCAGTCTTTTCTCAATAGCAGCAACGTGTCTGAAAAGGGTGCGGTCGCCCCGGCTGACCTGACGGGTAGCGATTTCTTTGAGCCGACTGACTATGTCGGTGCGGTTGAGGGGCCAGCGAATGACTGGGTAACAGGTTGGACTGTCGGCATGCCTGACACGGACATTCCGCTACAGGGCTGCCCCTCCGGCACCACTGACGGGCCTGCAATTATCGGTACTCCCAGCTGTACGCTTTCCGGCACGATCAATGCTGACCTGACGCTCACTCGCGGCAACTACTACGTGCTGGACGGCAAAGTTCTAGTGGGTGGTGACAATGCCAGCTCGGCGGTGCTTACCGTGCAATCGGGCACCACAATTATCGGCGACGACGATGAGGCTTTCCTGGTGATATCACGGGGCTCCCGCATCGTTGCCAACGGCACCGATATGTCGCCGATAGTACTCACAGCGATCGAGGACATTGAAGGCTCTGCGGACCTCACCAACGCCCGTGGTCTCTGGGGTGGCCTGGTGATCAACGGTAACGCGCCCATCAATGATTGCCCTGAAGGCGCCGCGGGCGGAACCTTCGAGTGCACCAAAGAAGGTGAGGCCAACTCTGGCCTGTTCGGCGGCGCGGACCCGGATGACAACAGCGGCGTATTGAACTACGTGGTAGTCAAATATGCCGGCTCTAACGTCGACCCGGAAAACCAGCTCAATGGCATTGCCTTCCAGGGTGTCGGCTCTGCAACTCTGGTGGACTATGTACAGGTTCACAACAACCTGGACGATGGTATCGAGTTCTTCGGCGGCACCGTCAGTGCGAAGCACGTGGTACTCAGTGGTAACGCCGATGACTCGCTGGACTGGACAGACGGTTGGACAGGCAGACTGCAATTTGTCCATATCCAGCAGTCTGCCAGCGCTGGTGACAATGGTATCGAGGCCGATAACCGCGAGGGTGACGAGAACGCCACGCCGCGCTCCAATCCCAGCATCGCCAATATGACCATTGTTGGCAATGCGGGTGAACGCGGCATACGCCTGCGTCGTGGTACCGGTGCAGATATCTGGAACTCCCGTGTCACCGGCTCAGCAACCTGTATCGATGTATCGGGCGAATCAGTGGCACTGCTGGGCATTGATATCAATCTGGCCAGCGTGGCGCTGCAATGCCCTGAAGTGGTGGACGGCGACAATCCCGAGCTGCAGATGTATATCGATGGCGCACCCAATGTGACCCAGGATGGTCCGGTTCCAGCGGCCAGCTCGCTTCCCAGCAATGGCTTCTTTGAGCAGTCCAACATCGTAGGGTCTGGTCTGCAAAGCTGGAAGGGCGCCTGGGTGTTTGGTCTGTAGCGGAGATTGGCAAGGAAATAACACCGAGAACAGGGTCATATTGCATGCCGGCTCTGCGTGAAACCCAATCAAAACCAGTTCCATACAGGCAGAGAGAAGCAAGCAATGAAGCGAAATCAATTAGCGGTAGCGGTGCTTACGGCGCTGGGTTTGCAAGTGCCAATGGTGGTAGCACAGGCACCACAGATAGAGGTTGCCGCCCCTGCAGTTGAGATTGAAGAGGTGTTCGTACTCGGGGAATTTGTACCGGAAGAGAAGCGGGATACCTCTGAAATCTCCAATGTACTGGATGCCGAAGACCTGAACTTCGTGCCAGAAACCAATGTGGGTGCGGCGCTGTCCAGAGTGGCGGGGCTGAGCCTTGTTGGCGGCAAGTACATTTATGTGCGAGGTCTGGGGGAACGGTATTCCTCAACTTTGCTGAACAGGGCGAGGATATCCAGTCCCGTGCCATTTCAGAAAACGGTGCCTCTGGATCTGGTGCCCAATAACATCGTCAAAAGCCTTCTGGTACAAAAAACCTACTCAGTGCAATACCCCGGAGACTTTTCCGGTGGTGTGGTGGATATTCGCACCAAGACCATACCAGACGAGGATTACCTGATTCTGAAATTGAATACCGGCGGCAACTCCAAAACAACTGATGGTGACGGCCTCACATACGCCGGTGGTGGCAAGGATAAATGGGGGTATGACGACGGCACCCGTGCGATACCCAAGCCCGTACAGCAACTGACTACAGCGGAGTTCGATGACACTGAATATCCTGAACGCGCCAACTTGGGAGCCGGCTTCTATCGCAAGTGGGATATTTACGAGAAGAATATGAAACCGTTCTACACCGGTGAGGCGGAGTGGGGCAAGCGCCTGGAATTGAATAATGGCATGGTGCTGGGCTTTATCGGCAACTACAAATACAGCCATCGCAGGGTCAACACGACCAAGGATCTGCGACGTTACGAATTCACCGGTGTGGATGGCGGCAGTAAACAGACAGTGGACTACGAACGATTTATCACTACGTATGACATCGATATCAGCGCCTTTGGCAACATCGGCCTGGAGCTGGATGAGAATAACTCCCTGACTTTTAACGCCACCAAGCTTCAGCAGACCACCGACCAGGTACAACAGGACAGGGGTTTGTCCAGTGAAGACAACGTGGACGACAGCACGCAGGTAGAGAGCTACCTGCTGCAGTGGACGGAAAACCAGATCGAATCCTACCAGCTCTCCGGCAGCCACTATTTCCCAGCGCTTAACGATACGTTGATTGAATGGCGTGCGGTTGATGGCAGTGGTTCACGCGATGCACCGGATGGCCGCAGCTATACCTATGCCGAGGGTAGCAACGGCCTGATGCAAATGGTGACTTCCAGCAGTCAGGCTGCGGGCGATTTACGTGATGTCTATCAGGCGCCGGAACGTAGCTATAACAAACAGGACGACACCATTGCCGAATACGGGCTGGATTTCGAAATTCCGTTTACAGTATTCGATATTGACACTCTCTTTACCGCGGGTTACTCCGATTACGATCGCAAGCGCGAAAGTAGCGACAGACTATTCCGTTTCGATATCACTTCGTCGGCACCCGATTATGTTGCCTGGGAAACACCCAACCAGGTGTTTGGTGACGATAACTGGATTGATCAGTACGTCAGTATCCGGGATTTCACTAATAGCGCGGCCAATGCCAGTAGTATTTACCCCTTTGCGAAATCCTTGGAAAAAGTAGAGGGCTATTACGCCTCGCTGGATGCTCAGGTACTGCCCACAGTGCGCGTACAAGCGGGTGTGCGGGAAGAAGATACCACCATCGAGGCGGACGCATGGGGTGGCAATACAGAGCCCGGTACCGATAACAAGGTGGTAAGGGAGTACAACGATACGCTGCCCGCGTTATCCGTTACCTGGGAGTTTGTTGATAATATGCAGCTTCGTGCCGCATATTCCGAAACGGTCAATCGCCCCAGCTTGTTGGAAGTGACGGGCTCCACCCAGCGCAACCCGGAAGACCAGAATCTCTACCGGGGTAACGTATTTCTGGAGCCTGCTGACCTGACTAACTACGACCTGCGCTGGGAGTGGTATTTCGGCAATGTCGACGAGATGTCCGTGGGGCTCTTCTACAAGGAATTCGACAACCCCATCGAGCTTGGCAAGATTCAGGCCCAGGGCGATATCTATACCTGGTTTAACGCCGACGAGGCAGAGATTCAGGGCGTGGAATACGATGTGCGCAAGGAACTGCCGCTGGGTGAGTGGTTTGGGTTGGATCCGGTCTGGAATGGTTTCAATCTGTCTTTTAATCTGTCCTATATCGATTCTGAGGTCACCCTGCTGGGGGCAGGTGAAACCGCGGCGGATGTCCCGCTCACCGGCGGTCGCCGGATTGCGCCCCTGTACTCCAACAAGCGATCGATGACCGGGCAGTCAGATTGGTTGGGCAACCTGTTGATGTCCTACACCGACGAGAGTCTGGGTATAACGGGCAGCATCCTTTACAACTACACCGATGAACGTATCATCCTCGTGGGTGACAACAATGCGCCGGACATCATCGAGGAGGGCAGGGGCGTGGTAGACCTTTTGTTCAAGTATGATATGCCGTGGAGAGAGTCGGTTCTGGGCTTTGAGGCAAAGGCGGGCAATGTGTTCAGCTCCAAAGTCGAGTGGACACAGGGGGATCAGCTGTACGAAAAGTGGAGTCCGGGAATCACTTACTCAATCGGCATCCGGGCCACATTCTGAGTCCTGGCCTGCCCGGCAAGTTGCATTGAACCATTGCTTGGGTACAATAGCGCGCTGCCGGTGACTGCCGTCGCCGGCACTGCGTCCCCTTCGTCTAGTGGTCCAGGACACTGCCCTTTCACGGCGGTAACAGGGGTTCGAACCCCCTAGGGGACGCCACTATTTTTTGGGTAAGTCATGAGCCGTTACTGGAGTGATGTTGTCACCACGTTGACACCCTATGTGCCGGGTGAACAGCCACGGCTCCGCAATCTGGTGAAGCTCAATACCAATGAACACCCCTATCCCCCAGCGCCTGGTGTGTTGCAGGCTATTAACGCTGTCGACGGCGACAGTCTCAGGCGTTATCCCGACCCGGAATCGGTAGCGCTGCGCGAGGCGTTTGCCCAGCGTAACGGCTTGCAGGCAGAACAGGTTTTCGTTGGCAATGGCTCCGATGAGGTGCTTGCACACACATTTCAGGCGCTGTTCAGGCACCAGCAACCCCTGTTGTTTCCCGATATTACCTACAGTTTCTATCCGGTATGGTGTGAGCTCTACCAGCTACCCTGGCAGGCGGTGCCACTACAGGCGGACTTTACCGTTGATCCGGCGGATTACCGGGGTGGCAACGGGGGTATCATTATCCCCAATCCCAATGCCCCCACGGGCGTTTTAATGGGGCTGGAGAGCATACGCGAAATATTGCAGCAGAATCCGGATTCGGTTGTGGTTATAGATGAGGCGTATATCGATTTTGGCGGCGAGTCCGCTGTGGCGCTTATCCCCGAGTTCGACAATCTACTGGTGGTACAGACCATGTCGAAGTCCTGGGCGCTTGCCGGCCTTCGCGTGGGAGTGGCGATGGGCAGTGCGGAACTGGTTGAGGGCTTGCAGCGGGTCAAGAACTCGTTCAACTCTTACCCGCTGGGCGTGTTGGCACAGCACGCTGCGCTGGCCGCACTGACGGATGAAGCCTATTTTGATGCTGCCTGCAGGCGGGTTGTCGCCAGCAGAGAGCGCCTCAGTAGCGCGATGGTTAACCTGGGATTCGAGGTGCTGCCCTCAGCCGCGAATTTCATTATGGCTGGCCACAAGGGCAAGCCAGCACGCGAGGTGTTTGAAGAACTGCGCAACAGGGGAATTATCGTGCGGTATTTTGACCGGCCCAGAATTGACGGTTACCTGCGTATCAGCATTGGCACTGACCAGCAGTGTGATGCCTTACTGGCCGCGCTGACGGAGATTGTCGGCTAGAGTTTCCTGAGAATTACGCTGCCAATGCTATAACCGGCGCCGAACGAGCACAGCACACCCATTTCACCCGATTTGAAATCCGCATGATGCTTGTAGAAGGCGATGACTGAGCCCGCAGAACTGGTATTGGCGTACTCATCGAGAATAGTCGGCGCCTCTTCCTCTGTGGCTTCACGGCCCAGCACGCGCCTGGATATCAGCTGATTCATGCTGAGATTGGCCTGGTGCAGCCAGAAGCGTTTTACCTGCTCAGGAGCAATTGCCTGAGACTCCAGTTGCGCCGATATCTGGCTCGCTACTGCGGGGCATACTTCCTTAAAGACCTTGCGACCCTCCTGGACGAACAGCTTGTCTGTCTGGCCCGCACCGGAGTCGTCCCCGCGGTTGAGAAAACCGAAGTTATTGCGAATATTGTTGGAGTAAATCGTCTGCAATTTGCTGTCGACTACAAGAAACTGGTCGGGTGACGACGCCGTGGCCGCGGCTTCAACGATCACAGCCGTGCAAACGTCACCGAAGATGAAGTGCGAATCACGGTCGCGAAAATTGAGGTGCCCGCTGCAGATTTCAGGGTTTAGCATCAGCACACAGCTGGCGCTGCCTGACCGTACGGCATCACGCGCCTGCTGGATGCCGAAGGTGGCAGAGGAGCAGGCGACGTTCATATCGAAGCCGAAGCCCTTGATGTCCAGGGCATCCTGTATCTCCACCGCCATGGCGGGATATGCGCGCTGCATATTGGAGGCGGCAACAATGACCATGTCGATATCTGCGGCAGTCTTGCCCGCGCGGGCCATGGCTTCCCGAGCCGCCACAACCGCCATTTCACACTGGATAGAGGGCTCTTCGTTGGGGCGGTCGGGCAGCCGGGGTACCATCCGGCGCGGATCTAGAATGCCATCTTTGTTCATCACATAGCGCGACTTGATCCCGGAGGCCTTCTCAACAAACTCGGCGGATGAAGCCTGCAGGGCAGGGATTTCACCCGCCGCTATAGCGTCGGCGTGTTCGTCGTTGTAAATCTCCACATAAGCATTGAAGGAGGCGACCAATTCGTCGTTGCTTATGGACTCAGAGGGCGTGTAGAGGCCCGTGCCGCTGATAACGATATCGGTCATTGTGTTTAACGCTTGTCCAGTGGCACAAAATCCCGCTGGGTGTAACCGGTGTACAGTTGGCGTGGACGACCTATGCGGTAACTGCCGGCAATCATCTCATTCCAGTGTGCAATCCAGCCAACGGTGCGGCCCACGGCGAAAATGACCGTAAACATGCTGGTCGGTATGCCGATGGCCTTGAGAATGATGCCTGAGTAGAAGTCTACGTTGGGATACAATTTTTTCTCGACGAAGTAGGGGTCGTTGAGGGCGATCTCTTCCAGTCGTTTGGCGATGGAGAGCAAGGGGTCGTTGTCTATGCCCAGCTCCGCCAGTACATCATCGGCGGCCTCTTTCATTACCTTGGCACGGGGATCAAAGTTCTTGTACACGCGGTGACCAAAGCCCATGAGGCGGAAGGGGTCTTCTTTGTCCTTGGCGCGCGCTACAAACTCGTCGATTCGGGACACGTCACCGATTTCCTCCAGCATTTGCAGCACCGCCTCATTGGCGCCACCGTGGGAGGGGCCCCACAGGGCGGCAATACCCGCGGCGATACAGGCGAAGGGATTTGCGCCAGAGGAGCCCGCCAGGCGTACGGTGGATGTTGAGGCGTTTTGTTCGTGGTCTGCGTGCAGCAGGAAGATGCGGTCCATGGCGCGGGCGAGTACCGGGCTGATGTTGCTGGGCTCGCAGGGGTTGCCGAACATCATGTGCAGGAAATTCTCGGAATAGGAAAGGCTGTTGTCCGGATACATGAAAGGCTGCCCGGTGGAGAATTTGTAGCTCATGGCCGCCAGCGTCGGCATTTTGGCAATCAGACGGAATGCGGCAATCTGGCGGTGTTTTTCGTCGGAAATATCCAGTGAATCGTGGTAGAACGCGGAAAGGGCGCCGACTACACCGCACATAATAGCCATGGGATGGGCATCGCGGCGGAAACCGTTAAAGAAAGTGCGAATCTGCTCGTGCACCATGGTGTGGCGGTGGACGGTGCTGACAAATGTTTCTTTCTGCGCCTTGTCTGGCAACTCCCCGTAAAGCAGGAGGTAACAGGTCTCGAGGTAATCGGACTCATCGGCCAGTTGCTCTATGGGGTAGCCCCGGTGCAGCAGTACACCCTTGTTACCGTCAATAAAGGTGATTTGCGACTCACAGGCCGCCGTGGACACAAAACCGGGGTCATAGGTGAACATGCCCTGGCTGGTGAGCGCCCCGACATCTACCACGTCCGGGCCCAGTGTGCCGGAATAAATGGGCAGCTCGATGGGGGCATCCAGTCCGTCAATGTTGAGAAGGGCTTTTCTGTCGCTCATAGGAGATCCTGAGATGTAAAACGATGGGCGAACCACTATAGAGTTTCCCCTGTTTTTGTCAATTGATCAGAGGCGAAATGCCTTTATCTTCAATCGCATGGGTCATAGAATCGCCAAAGGACTTCGGCGGAGATCGCCGCAGAAGGGCCCGGTCGGGCGCTGGCGCAAATGCGCTAGCCGTTTTTTGTTACAGGTTTGTAATTGACCGGCTAAGTCCCTATAATTTGCCGCGCTTTGGTTAGCTGGCCTCGCTTGAATCCAGCGCGCCAAATGACTTCTGGCTACAACCGATTAACCGCCCACCCGGGCGTCAAAACTATGGTGCCCTATAGTGAAAGACAAGCGTCCTGTTAACCTGGACATCGGTACCATGCGGCTACCCATCACCGCATGGACGTCCATTGCCCATCGCGCCTCCGGCGTATTCCTTTTCGCCGGCTCCGCCGTCCTTATATGGATGCTGGATGCCAGCCTTGCCAGTCCCGAGAGCTTCGCTGCCCTGCTGGAGTGCCTCACCAGCCCAGTGGCCAAGCTGGTGATCTGGGCAGTAATGGCCGGCTTGATCTATCACTCTGTGGCAGGGATCAGGCACCTCATCATGGATCTGGGTATAGGTGAGTCAATGGAGGGCGGTATTCTTGGCGCCCGGATTGTCATAGGCGTCTCAGTGGTTCTGACACTTCTCGCAGGAGTCTGGATATGGTAACTGCAATAACCAGCATGGGCCGCTCCGGCCTTTACGATTGGCTGATGCAGCGGGTAACCGCGGTCATTCTTCTGGCCTATTTCCTGTTGGTGGGCTGGGTGCTCATTGGCGGCGTTGATTACGCGAGCTGGAAAGATTTGTATTCCCAGACCTGGATGAGGGTCTTCAGCCTCATGGCGTTATTGTCCCTGGGCACTCACGCCTGGATTGGTCTGTGGTCAGTATTCTCGGATTATCTGACCGAGCGCCTGATGGGTACAACGGGAAATGTCTTGCGCTTTCTCGCGCAAGTGGTCTGCGCCATCATTATGTTTACGTATGTTGTCTGGGGCATCCAGATCTTGTGGGGTTATTAGTGTCCTATCCGATGAATTTTCATAATTTCAGCGTGCCAGCCAGGGTCTCTGGTAAGGCGCGCTTCGCCGGCAATGGTCGGCGCCCCTGTCAAGAAGCGCAACGCGGCCAGAGGCCCTGGCTGGCTCGCCCTACGGGAGCCTACAGAAAGACTCGCTGCTGCGTTGCGTCCCTTGCTAATACAGCCAGTATTCCCTGCGGAACGCGCCTTGCTGCGAGGCTTTCTGTAGGCTCTGAAATCATGCAAATTCATCGGACAGGACACTAGTATGGGCGCTCTTCGTACGATTTCTTTTGACGGCGTTATCGTCGGTGGTGGTGGGGCCGGTATGCGTGCGGCCCTGCAACTGGCACAATCAGGATACAAGACCGCGGTCATCTCCAAGGTGTTTCCAACGCGCTCGCACACAGTATCTGCCCAGGGCGGCATCACTTGCGCCATCGCCAGTTCTGACCCGAATGACGACTGGCGCTGGCATATGTATGACACCGTAAAGGGTTCCGATTATATCGGTGACCAGGACGCCATCGAGTATATGTGCAGTGTTGGCCCCGAGGCGGTATACGAGCTGGAGCATATGGGCCTGCCTTTTTCCCGTACAGAGGAAGGGCGTATTTACCAGCGGCCCTTCGGCGGTCAGTCAAAAGATTACGGCAAGGGCGGCCAGGCCGCGCGTACCTGCGCCGCAGCGGACCGTACCGGTCACGCCCTATTACACACGCTGTACCAGGGCAATATGAAGCACAACACGGTGTTTTTTAACGAGTGGTTTGCCACTGACCTGGTGAAGAATCAGGATGGCGCAGTGGTTGGTGTGATCGCCATCTGCATCGAAACGGGCGAAACAGTTTACGTCAAATCCAAGGCAACCGTTTTTGCCACAGGCGGCGCGGGGCGAATATACGCTTCAACCACCAACGCCCACATCAATACCGGAGACGGCATTGGCATGGCCCTGCGTGCCGGCTTCCCCGTACAGGATATTGAAATGTGGCAGTTTCACCCCACGGGTATTGCAGGTGCTGGCACCCTGGTGACCGAAGGCTGCCGTGGTGAGGGTGGATACCTTATCAATAAGGATGGCGAGCGTTTTATGGAGCGCTACGCGCCCAACGCCAAAGACCTGGCCGGTCGCGACGTTGTCGCCCGGTCCATGGTGTTGGAAATTCTCGAAGGGCGTGGCTGTGGGCCGGACGGTGACCATGTCATGCTGAAGCTTGATCACCTTGGCGAGGACGTACTCGAGAGTCGTCTGCCCGGAATTCTGGAGCTCTCCCGCACCTTTGCCCATGTGGATCCGATCAAGGAACCTATTCCTGTGGTACCCACTTGTCATTATATGATGGGCGGCATCCCCACAAACGTTCACGGTCAGGCCCTGACGGTCAGTGCCAGCGGTGAAGACAGCATCATCCCGGGCTTGTATGCCTGCGGGGAGGTGGCATGCGTATCTGTGCATGGCGCCAACCGTCTCGGTGGTAACTCGCTGCTGGATCTGGTGGTGTTCGGCCGGGCGTCCGGTCTTTATATCGAAAAAGCGCTGCGGGATGGCATTGAGCTCAGGGATGCTTCTGACTCCGATCTGGAGCATGCCGCGTCCCGGCTGGAGAAACTTAACAATTCCAGTAGTGGCGAAGGCGTCGCTGCACTGCGCAAGGAACTGCAAAACACCATGCAGAACCACTTTGGCGTATTCCGCAACGGCGAATTCATGCAGGAAGGCATCAAAAAGCTGGCCGATCTGCGCGGGCGTATCGAGAATGCCCGACTCGACGACAAGAGTATGGCCTACAACACGGCCCGTATTGAGGCGTTGGAATTACAGAATTTGCTGGAGGTCGCTGAAGCCACGGCGATCACTGCCGAAGAACGCAAGGAAAGCCGCGGCGCTCACGCGCGGGAAGACTTTGATTCCCGGGATGATGAGAACTGGTTGTGCCACTCGGTGTTTTTCCCCGATGACAAGCGGGTAGGTAAACGAGCAGTTAATTTCAAGCCGAAGACGGTAGACACCTTTCAACCCATGGCGCGCACGTATTAAGGGGCAGTGAGTATGTTGCAAGTAAGTATTTATCGCTACAACCCTGAGACAGATGCAGAACCGTATATGCAGGACGTCCAGGTAGATACCGGTGGCAAGGACTTGATGGTCCTGGATGTGCTGGAATTGATCAAGGCGCAGGACACCACCGTGTCCTACCGTCGTTCCTGCCGTGAGGGTGTCTGTGGCTCCGACGGCATGAATATGAACGGCAAAAATGGCCTGGCCTGCATTACTCCGCTTTCCGAAACCGTTAAGAAGAACAAGCTGGTCCTGCGGCCTCTCGCCGGCCTGCCTGTGGTGCGAGATCTGGTGGTGGATATGAGCATGTTTTATGCCCAGTACGAGAAAGTGCAGCCCTATTTGCAGAACAACAGCCCTGCACCCGCAATTGAGCGATTGCAGTCGCCGGAAGAGAGAGAGAAGCTCGACGGCTTGTACGAATGTATCCTGTGTGCCTGCTGCTCCACTGCCTGCCCTTCTTACTGGTGGAACCCGGACCGCTTCATCGGCCCGGCGGGCTTGCTGCAGGCCTACCGGTTCCTGGCCGATACGCGCGATACCGCCACCGACGAGCGGCTGTCACGGCTGGACGACCCATTTAGTGTCTTCCGTTGCCACGGAATCCAGAACTGCGTCAACGTGTGCCCCAAGGGCCTGAACCCTACCCGGGCAATAGGCCATATTCGGAACATGCTGTTAAGTCGTGCTACTTAACATTAGAAAAAAGTTACAACTAATTGATATTTGGCACTTATTTTTAAATTTACAGCCAATAGGGAGTAGCCGGCACGGGCGAAAGCGCAGCACTTGAGCGCCAGCCACCAGAGTGCTGCTACACTCCTTGATCTGAGGCGCTTTAGGCGCGGGCACGACTCGCCGGAAGGGCGGGTGTAGAGGGTATTCCATACATGCAAGAAAGCTCGATGGAACTGCTGTGGCGCAGCTCGCATATTGCGGGAGGTAATGCGTCATATGTAGAAGACCTTTACGAGTCATACCTCAAAAACCCCAATGGTGTGCCTGAGCAATGGCGCGATTACTTCGACAAATTGCCCCGGGTAGAATCCGCTGTGGTGCAGATCGAAGACATCCCGCACTCGGTGATCCGCGACCACTTCGCCCAGATCAGTAAAATGCGGGTGCGCACTGAGGCCACCGTACAACACGATTCCCAGGCCACTGAATACGAGCGCAAGCAGGTGCGCGTTGTTCAGCTGATTTCAGCCTATCGCCAACGCGGTCATCAGAAAGCCTCACTTGACCCGCTGGGTCTTGCCCCCCGCGAACATGTGGCAGATCTTGAACTCTCTTTTCACGAGTTATCCACCGCCGACTTCGATACAATTTTCCAGACCGGCAGCATGCACATCGGCAAAGCGGATGCGACGCTGGGAGAGATACTGGAAACCCTTGAGAAAACCTATTGCCACACGGTGGGTGCAGAGTTTATGCACATCGTGGACACAGAACAGCGGCACTGGATTATGCAACGGATGGAATCCGTGCGCTCGGCGCCTGACTACGGCAGGGACGTGCGGCTGCAGTTACTGGGAAGCCTGATACAGGCCGAGGGCCTGGAAAAGTCACTGGGCACCAAGTACCCGGGCACCAAACGCTTCGGCCTGGAAGGGGGCGAGAGCCTGATTCCGATGCTAACGGAGATGGTGCAGCGCTGCGGTGCAGACCAGACGCAGGAAATCGTTATCGGTATGGCACACCGCGGGCGACTCAATGTGCTGATCAATATCCTCGGCAAGAACCCTTCGGAACTGTTTGCCGAATTCGAGGGCAGGGTGGCCTACGAAACTTCCGGCGACGTGAAGTACCACCAGGGTTTTTCCTCCAACGTGATGACCCCCGGCGGCGAAGTTCACCTGGCGCTGTCTTTTAATCCCTCCCACCTGGAAATCGTTTCACCGGTGGTAGAGGGGTCCGTGCGGGCGCGACAGGAACGGCGCAACGACAAAACCGGTGACCGGGTGGTGCCGATTGTTATCCACGGTGACGCCGCGTTTGCGGGCCAGGGTGTGGTAATGGAGACATTCCAGATGTCCCAGACCCGCGCCTATAAAACAGGCGGCACCCTGCATATTGTGATCAACAACCAGGTGGGTTTTACCACCAACCGCCGCGAAGACGCACGTTCTACCGAGTACTGCACCGATATTGCCAAAATGGTGCAGGCACCGATCTTCCACGTCAATGCAGACGACCCCGAAGCCGTATTGTTCGTCACCCAGATGGCAGTGGACTACCGCGCCGAATTCAAAATTGACGTGGTGATTGACCTGATCTGCTACCGTCGCCGGGGTCATAACGAGGCCGACGAGCCCTCAGTGACCCAGCCGCTGATGTACGCCAAAATTCGCAAACACAAAACCACCCGGGACCTGTACGCCCAGCGGCTTATTGAAAGCGGCGTGCTGACCGAGGCCGAAGACGAGTTTATGATGGAGCGCTATCGCGAGTCCCTGGACCGCGGTGAGCCCATGGTGAGCAGCCTGGTGTCGGAACCCAACAAGACGCTGTTTGTCGATTGGTCGCCGTACCTGGGCCACGACTGGACCATGCACGCCGAAACTGGCATGGATATTCACGAGTTGCAGAGTATTGGCCACGACTCCAATCTCGCGCCAGACAACTTCCCCCTGCAGAGGCAAGTTGGCAAGATCCTTGAAGACAGGCGCAAGATGGCCGCTGGGGCCATGCCCTTGAACTGGGGCTTTGCGGAAACTATGGCCTATGCCACGCTGCTGAAGCAGGGTTATCCCGTACGCATCACGGGTCAGGATGTCGGTCGCGGCACTTTTTCCCACCGCCACGCGGTGCTGCACAACCAGAAAACCGGCAAGGCCTACCGGCCGTTACAACATGTCGACCCGGACCAGGCGCGCTTCAAAATTTACGATTCCCTGCTTTCTGAGGAGGCGGTGCTGGCCTTCGAGTATGGTTATTCCACCACCTTGCCCCAGGGTCTGGTGATATGGGAAGCCCAGTTTGGCGACTTCGCCAACGGCGCCCAGGTGGTGATTGATCAGTTCATCACCAGCGGTGAGCACAAGTGGCAGCGACTGAGCGGCTTGACCATGCTGTTGCCCCATGGTTATGAAGGCCAGGGGCCAGAGCACTCCTCGGCCCGTCTTGAGCGCTTCATGCAATTGTGCGCGGAGCACAATATTCAGATCTGTGTGCCGACCACACCCGCCCAGGTATTCCATATGCTCAGGCGGCAGGCCATTCGCCCGCTGCGCAAACCACTTGTTGTCATGACACCCAAGAGCCTGCTGCGCCACAAAGAGGCAATATCTACCATCGAAGATCTGGCCGAGGGGCGTTTTTACAATGTCCTGGACGAGACTGACGAGCTTGATAAAACAGCAGTGAAGCGGCTGATTATTTGCAGCGGCAAGGTGTTTTACGATTTACGTGAGGCGCGTAGGGACCGTGACATCAGCAACATCGCGATCCTGCGCCTGGAACAGCTCTATCCGTTTCCGGAAGATGAGCTGCTCGCCATATTGTCGGCTTATCCGAATATCGATGACGTCGTCTGGTGTCAGGAAGAGCCCATGAACCAGGGTGCCTGGTACTCCAGCCAGCACCATATGCGCCGCGTCATTCACCAGCACCGCCGGGATGTATACCTGCGTTACGTGGGGCGGGACTCATCAGCCGCACCTGCCGCCGGTTATATGGCGTTGCACGTGGCGCAACAGGAACAATTCATCAACGAAGCACTGGCTGAAGACAAGCCGGACATCGATTAGGAAATCAAGGAAGCGAAATGGCTATTGAGATAAAAGCGCCGGTCTTTCCCGAATCAGTGGCAGATGGTGAGATTGCCACCTGGCACAAGGGTGAAGGCGATGCGGTCTCGCGCGATGAACTGATTGTCGAAATTGAAACTGACAAGGTCGTGATGGAAGTATTGGCACCCGAGAATGGTGTCATTACCAGGATTCATGCACAGGAAGGCGACACTATCGAGAGCGGCCAGCTACTGGCGACCCTGGATCAGGGGGCAGCAGCTGCGCCCTCAGAGAAGGCCGGGGAGGCGCCCGCTGCAACGCCGGACAACAATGCGTCCGGGAGTGCGGCTGCGGCGCAAATAGGGCCGGCTGCACGGCAGCTGATAGAGGAAAACAAACTGGACCCCGGCAGTATTGCCAGCTCCGGCAAAGGCGGGCGGATTACCAAGGAAGACGTACTTAACCACCTCAAGAGCGCGGATGCCGCGCCAGCTGAGACCCCGGAAGCAGCGACCGAAACGGCATCGGCGCCTGCAGCGCCGCCGGCCGGCCCCTCTGGCGAACGCATAGAGAAACGCGTGCCGATGACTCGCATGCGGGCAAAAATCGCTGAGCGGCTGCTGGAAGCGACCCAGAATACCGCCATGCTCTCGACCTTTAACGAGGTCAATATGGCGCCCGTGATGTCCTTGCGCAGCAAGTACAAAGAGCAGTTCGAGAAAGTCCACAACGGCACCCGTCTGGGCTTTATGGGCTTTTTCGTAAAAGCGGCCTGTGAGGCGCTCAAGCGTTTTCCTGCGGTCAACGCCTCCATTGACGGCAACGATGTGGTGTACCACGGCTATCAGGATATTGGCGTGGCGGTATCTACCGAGAACGGTCTGGTTGTGCCGGTACTGCGCGATGCCGACTTTATGAGCCTCGCCGATGTTGAGGCCGCGGTCCGTGACCTGGGGCTCCGGGCCAAGGCGAACAAGCTCACCATCGACGATATGACCGGCGGCACCTTTACCGTCACCAACGGTGGCGTGTTCGGCTCGCTGTTGTCTACCCCGATTCTGAATCCACCCCAGACCGGTATCCTGGGAATGCACAAAATCCAGGACAGACCAATGGCGGTGAATGGCCAGGTGGTCATCCAGCCAATGATGTATCTGGCCCTGACCTACGACCACCGGATTATCGACGGCAAAACTGCCGTGCAATTTCTGGTGGCAATCAAGGATCTGATAGAGGATCCGGCGCGAATTTTGCTGCAGTTGTAGTCAATTGCCAGAGTAGTGACCTGAATTCAAATGGAAAGAAACCATGTCTGAGAAATACGATGTAGTTGTAATTGGCGCAGGGCCGGCCGGGTACGTGGCGGCCATACGTGCGGCCCAGCTCGGTCTGTCCACTGCCTGCGTGGAGCAGTGGCTGGATGACAAGGGTAAGGTGCGCCTGGGCGGCACCTGCCTGAATGTCGGCTGCATTCCGTCCAAGGCTTTACTGGACAGCAGCCATAAATTCGCAGAGGCACGGGATGATTTTGCGGTACACGGTATATCCATAAAAGCCCCCAGCATCGATGTCCCCGCTATGCTGGCTCGGAAGGACAAGATCGTTGACCAACTGACAGGCGGTATTACCGGGCTGTTCAAACACAACGGCGTAACCGCTATTTCCGGCACCGGCAAGGTGTTATCCGGCGCCCGCGTGGAGGTGACAGACAAAGACGGCAAGGTTCAGGTTATCGCGGCCAGCAACGTCATTATTGCTGCCGGTTCCCTGCCGGTAAATATTCCTCCTGCACCTATCGATAACGAATACATCATTGACTCGACCGGGGCGCTGGAGCTTACAGAAGTGCCAAAGCGTCTGGGCGTGATAGGGGCCGGTGTTATTGGCCTGGAACTGGGCAGTGTCTGGAGCCGGCTCGGTTCAGCGGTGGTGGTGCTGGAGGCACTCGATGACTTCCTGCCAATGATGGATGTGCAGATTGCTAAGGAGTCCGCGAAGATATTCAAAAAGCAGGGGCTGGATATTCGCCTTGGCGCCCGCGTGACCGGTGCAACAGTAAAAAAGGGTGCAGTTGAAGTCACCTTCAGCGTCGGCGGTGAGGAACAGGTAGAAACGTTCGACAAACTGATAGTGGCGGTAGGTCGCAAACCCCGCTCGCAGGAACTTTTCGCCAACGACAGTGGTATAACGCTCGATGAACGCGGTTTCATTTTCGTCAATGATTACTGCGAAACCGAGGCACCGCACATATTTGCCGTGGGCGATGTGGTGCGTGGGCCAATGCTGGCTCACAAAGGTTCAGAGGAGGGGATTATGGTTGTCGAGCGTATCGCCGGCAAGAAAGCGCAGATGAACTACGACTGCATTCCGTCGGTCATTTATACGCATCCCGAGGTGGCGGCAGTCGGCAAGACCGAGCAGGAGCTTAAAGCCGATGGTATACCTTATAAGAGCGGTGTGTTTCCCTTCGCCGCCAGCGGCAGGGCACTGGCAGCCAACGATTCCGCAGGCATGGTGAAAATGTTGGCGCACGCGGAGAATGACCGTATTCTCGGTTGCCATATTGTCGGCCCGTCCGCAGCAGATCTGGTGCAACAGGTGGTAATCGCCATGGAGTTTGGTTCCAGCGCGGAAGACCTGGCATTGACAGTCTTTGGGCACCCCACACTGTCTGAAGCGGTGCACGAAGCGGCACTGGCAGTTGATGGCCACGCGATCCATGTGGCCAACCGCAAGAAGAAGTGAATATGCCCGCGCGCGAATAACACTATAATCCCCGGCGTGCGCGGGAACAGAGGAGGAAATACAGCGAGGTGTGATTGCCGTATTTTCTAAAACAAGCAACGCAGCAAACAAAAACAGGACATAAGATGAACCTTCATGAGTATCAGGGCAAACAGCTGTTTGCCGAATACGGGCTCCCGGTTTCCAAGGGATATGCGGTTGAGACACCCCAGGAAGCGGCGGATGCGGCAGGTCTTATTGGCGGCGATAAATGGGTGGTCAAAGCCCAGGTGCACGCCGGTGGGCGTGGCAAGGCTGGTGGCGTAAAACTGGTCACCAGCAAGGATGAGATCCGTGATTTCGCCGCCAAATGGCTGGGGAAAAACCTGGTCACCTACCAGACAGATGCCAACGGGCAGCCAGTGAGTAAGATACTGGTAGAGTCCTGTACTGAAATCGCCGATGAACTCTATCTGGGCGCCGTCGTCGATCGTGCTTCCCGCCGTATTGTGTTTATGGCTTCCACCGAAGGTGGGGTGGAAATCGAGAAAGTTGCCGAGGAAACCCCCGACAAAATCCTGCGGGCCATTATCGATCCGCTGGTCGGGGCGCAGCCTTACCAGGGCCGCGAATTGGCCTTCAATCTCGGCTTGAAGGGTGACCAGATCAAACAGTTTGTGAAGATCTTCATGGGTCTGGCGCAGTTGTTTGTCGACAAGGATCTCGCGCTGATCGAAGTAAACCCCCTGGTAATCACCGACGAAGGCAATCTGCACTGCCTGGACGCCAAGTTGGGTGTAGACGGTAACGCGCTGTATCGCCAGAAAGCACTGCAGGAAATGCACGACCCCAGCCAGGATGATGCCCGCGAAGCACATGCCGCTCGCTGGGAACTCAACTACGTGGCGCTTGATGGCAGCATCGGCTGCATGGTTAATGGCGCTGGCCTCGCCATGGGCACCATGGATATTGTTGCCCTGCACGGAGGCTTTCCTGCCAACTTCCTCGACGTTGGGGGCGGTGCAACCAAAGAGCGTGTGGCCGAGGCGTTCAAGATCATCCTGTCGGATGAAAATGTAAAAGCCGTACTGATCAATATTTTTGGCGGAATTGTTCGCTGTGACCTTATCGCCGAGGGTGTCATTGGTGCAGTGGAAGAGATCGGAGTCAGCGTGCCGGTAGTCGTGCGGCTCGAGGGCAACAACGCAGAACTGGGGCGCAAGGTTTTGGCCGACAGTGGTCTGAACATTATTGCGGCAACCAGTCTGACAGACGCCGCCCAGCAAGCAGTAGCAGCAGCGGGAGGTGCGGCCAAATGAGTATCCTAATTGACAAGAACACCAAAGTAATTTGCCAGGGCTTCACCGGCTCCCAGGGTACTTTCCACTCCGAACAGGCGATCGCTTACGGTACCAAGATGGTCGGCGGTGTCACCCCCGGCAAAGGCGGGCAGGAGCATCTGGGCCTGCCGGTTTTCAATACCGTTGCAGAGGCCGTAGCGGCCACCGGGGCGACTGCGTCAGTGATCTATGTGCCGGCAGCATTTTGCAAGGACTCTATCCTCGAGGCTGCAAATTCCGGCATTCAGTTGATTGTATGCATTACCGAGGGCATTCCCACATTGGATATGCTTGAAGTGAAAGTGAAGTGTGATGAACTGAATGTGCGCCTGATCGGCCCCAATTGCCCCGGCGTTATTACCCCCGGTGAGTGCAAAATCGGCATCATGCCCGCCGACATCCACCTGCCTGGCAAAGTGGGTGTGGTATCGCGTTCCGGCACTCTGACCTACGAGGCGGTAAAGCAGACCACTGACGCCGGCTACGGCCAGTCAACCTGTGTCGGCATTGGCGGCGACCCTATCCCGGGTTCCAACTTTATCGATATCCTGGCCATGTTCGAGAAAGATCCAGCCACTGAGGCGATCGTCATGATTGGTGAGATCGGCGGTACCGCAGAAGAAGAAGCAGCGGCTTATATCAAGGATCATGTCACCAAACCAGTGGTATCCTATATTGCTGGTGTAACCGCACCCAAAGGCAAACGTATGGGCCACGCCGGCGCCATAATCTCCGGCGGCAAAGGTACGGCAGATGAGAAGTTTGCAGCCCTGGAAGACGCGGGTGTGAAAACGGTACGGAGTCTGGCGGACATCGCCTCAGGTCTGGCCGAAGTTACCGGTTGGTAATGCGACTTCAGGCGTAACAGAAACAAGGGTCCACCTCCACGGACCCTTTTTTCGCAAAAGGGGAAGAACAAATGGGTATTTCGGCAGTTCAGCGGGAAAATATCATGAGAAATAAAATCGATTTATCGGGCTATGGCATCAGTAGTTCTGCGGAAGTGATCTACAACCCATCTTACGAACAACTGTTCGAGGAAGAAACACAACCCGGCCTGGAAGGCTACGACAAAGGTGTCGTGACCGAGTCTGGTGCTGTGGCAGTACAGACCGGCATATTTACCGGCCGTTCACCGAACGACAAATTCATCGTGCTGGACGATGTGAGTAAAGAACATTTCTGGTGGAATTCACCGGAATCACCCAATGACAACAAGCCCATCTCGCCGGAGAACTGGGTAGCGCTTAAGGGGCTGGTAGCAGATCGCCTTTCCGGGCAGCGCCTGTTTGTTGTCGATACGTTCTGCGGAGCAAATGAAAATAGCCGCTTAAAGGTGCGCTTTGTAATGGAAGTCGCCTGGCAGGCACATTTCGTTAAGAATATGTTTATCCGTCCCACCGAGGAAGAACTCGCGGACTTTGGCGAGCCAGATTTCGTAGTTCTCAATGCGTCCAAGACCAGCGATCCCGACTGGCAGTCACACGGGCTTAATTCAGAAGTCTTCACTGTATTCAATCTCACCGAGAAAATGCAGATCATCGCCGGCACATGGTATGGCGGCGAGATGAAGAAGGGCATGTTTTCCATGATGAACTACTACTTGCCGCTGCAAAATATGGCGTCAATGCACTGTTCAGCCAATGTCGGAGAAAAGGAAGATGTGGCGATCTTTTTTGGCCTTTCTGGCACCGGCAAAACCACCTTGTCCACGGACCCGAAACGTCGGCTTGTAGGTGATGATGAGCACGGCTGGGACGATGACGGTGTGTTCAATTTCGAGGGCGGCTGTTACGCCAAAACGATCGACCTCAATGCTGAAAGCGAGCCGGATATCTACCAGGCCATTACGCGGGACGCGCTACTGGAAAATGTTGTGGTCGACGAGAAAGGCAAAATAGATTACTCGGACCGCTCTGTTACCGAGAACACGCGGGTATCCTACCCCTTGTACCATATCCACAACATCGTCAAACCGGTATCGCGCGCGGGCCACCCGACCAAAGTTATTTTTCTGACCGCGGATGCTTTTGGCGTGCTACCCCCGGTATCGATACTGAATCAGGACCAGACCAAGTACCATTTCCTGTCCGGTTTTACCGCAAAACTCGCAGGCACAGAACGCGGTATTACTGAACCGGTTCCCACCTTTTCTGCCTGCTTCGGTAAGGCATTTCTGAGCCTGCATCCGACCACCTATGGCAAGACCCTGGTGTCACGCATGGAAGCGGTAGGGGCCAAGGCCTACCTGGTAAATACCGGCTGGAATGGCACGGGTAAGCGGATATCCATCAAGGATACCCGGGCGATCATAGACGCCATTCTCGACGGCTCTATCGATAAGGCAGAAACGTCGGTGTTGCCGATTTTTAATCTTGAGATTCCCAAGGCCCTGCACGGTGTGGATAGCGGTATTCTCGACCCCCGGGATACCTATGCTGATCGCAGTGAATGGGAACCCAAGGCAGTTGACCTGGCGCAGCGGTTTATCAGTAACTTTGCGTTATTTACCGACAATGAAGAAGGACGGGCTTTGGTGGCGGCTGGGCCTCAACTCTAGCCGACCTTTCACAAAATCGTCTAGCCTAACGGCTGCCCGGGCGCTCCGGGCAGCCGCTGACAGGGTTTAACAGCCCAAATATACGTTGATATCCTTGAAATACCCCCCTCCCGCCCCCAAATACTTCTGCTACTGCTCAACCCACCTGTACAAACCTGAAAAATAGATGAGGGCCCCATGACTGCAGACGTAAGCAAGGAAACACTGGGTTTCCAGACTGAAGCCAAACAACTGCTTCACCTGATGATTCACTCCCTGTACAGCAACAAGGAGATCTTCCTGCGGGAGCTGATTTCCAACGCCAGCGACGCCATTGACAAGCTGCGCTTCGCCGCGCTGGCCGATAACAGCCTGCTGGAAGGGCAGGGTGACTATCAAATACAGGTGGATGTGACCAAAAGTGACGATCTCCATACGATAACCATCAGCGATAACGGTATCGGCATGAATCGCGAAGAGGTGATAGAGAACCTCGGCACCATCGCCAAATCCGGTACGGCGGCATTCATGGAAAACCTCACCGGCGACCAGAAAAAGGATTCCCAACTCATCGGCCAGTTCGGTGTGGGTTTTTACTCCGCCTTTATCGTTGCCGAGCGCGTCGAGGTGCATACCCGCAAGGCTGGCGAAGACGCCGATCAGGGCGTGCTGTGGGAATCCCACGGTGAAGCTGAGTTCTCCATCGAACCAAAATCGAAGGATACCCGCGGCACCTCTATTACCCTGTTCCTGAAAAGCGATAGCCAGGATTTCGCCGATGACTGGCGCGTGCGTTCGGTTATCAAAAAGTACTCCGATCATATTTCTGTGCCGGTGATGATGGCCAAGCCCCCGGCACCCCCTGCCGAAGGTGAAGAGCCGGCAGAGGATGTGCCGGTAGAATACGAAGCTGTCAATGCAGCGACCGCCCTGTGGACGAGGGGGCGCTCAGACGTCAGTGAGGACGAGTACAAGGAGTTCTACAAGCACGTTTCCCACGACTTCGAAGACCCACTGACCTGGTCGCACAACAAGGTGGAGGGGAAGCTGGAGTACACGAGTCTGCTGTATCTGCCGAAAAAAGCCCCGTTTGATATGTGGAACAGGGAATCGTCACGGGGCCTCAAGCTTTACGTACAGCGCACGTTCATCATGGACGACGCCGAACAGTTTCTGCCCATGTACCTGCGTTTCGTCAAAGGCGTGGTCGACTCCAATGACCTATCCCTCAATGTCTCGCGGGAAATTCTGCAGCAGGACCCGGCAGTGGATTCCATGCGCAGTGCCCTCACCAAGCGCGTACTGGACATGCTGTCCAAGCTTGCCAAGGGCGAGGACTACGCCGCATTCTGGACTGAGTTTGGCCAGGTTCTGAAAGAAGGGCCGGCGGAAGACATGGCCAACAAGGAAAAAATTGCCAAGCTGTTGCGCTTCAGTACTACACACACCGACACGGCAGAGCAAAATCAGTCGCTGGAAGATTACGTCTCCCGCATGCAGGAAAAGCAGGAGAAGATTTATTATGTGGTAGCGGAAAATTTCAACACGGCCAAGCACAGCCCGCATCTTGAAGTGTTCCGCAAGAAAGGTATCGAGGTACTGCTGCTTTGCGATCGGGTCGACGATTGGTTGATGAACCACCTGCAGGATTTTGATGGCAAGCAATTCCAGGATGTCGCTCGCGGGGAGTTGGACCTGGACGCGGGTTCCGAAGAGGAGAAAAAGGAACAGGAGGCCCTGGCCAAGGAGTCTGAGGCGCTGGTGGAGCGTCTTGGCAAGGTTCTGGCGGACCAGGTAGCCGAAGTGCGTGCCACCAGCAGGCTCACAGACTCCGCAGCCTGCCTGGTTGTCGGCGATCACGATATGGGCGCGCAAATGCGACGGATCATGGAAGCGGCAGGCCAGCCTGTGCCGGAGAGCAAACCCATCCTGGAGATCAATCCCGGTCACCCTCTGGTGAAAATGCTGGACGCAGAGCCCGATGAGGATCGCTTTGCCGATCTCGGTACCATCCTCTTTGACCAGGCTCACCTCGCAGAGGGGGGGCAACTCGACGACCCAGCGGCCTATGTAGCGCGCATGAACAGTCTGCTAGTGCAGATGAGTGCGGCCTGACCACGACGGTGCAGTGACACCAAAGCGGGCCCAGCGGCCCGCTTTTTTATGCACAGGACGTGAGGTATGTCGCGAGAGGCAGGACGCCGGTAGCGACGATGCATAGCACACCGGCCGGCAGCTGTGGCCGGTGATCGTGATAGACTGCGCCGCAATTCAAAAACGATAAGAAATAACAGAGGAAACCCGATATGCCGGACTCCTGTACTGTTGCCGTACTGGGTGGTGGTAGTTTTGGTACCGTTATCGCGAATATTATCGCCAGCAATGGCCATCGCGTGAGGCTCTGGCTGCGCAATGCCAGCCTGGCAGACGCCATCAACAATCAGCGCCAGAACAGCGAGTATCTCCCGGGATACCTGCTTGATGACAAACTGGAGGCCACCGCGTCCCTCGCTGCGGCGGTGGCGTCGGTTGATGTGTTGTTTGTCGCTGTGCCCAGCAGTTCCTTCCGCAAGGTGGTGCGGGAGTTGGCGAGCCACGTGCCGCCGCGAACACTGGTTATCAGCCTGACCAAGGGGATAGAGCCCGGCGGCTTTCGCCTGATGAGTGAAATTCTGGCCGAGGAGATGCCCGACAATCCACGGGGTGTGCTGAGCGGCCCCAATCTCGCCCGGGAGATTGCCGCAGGGCATGTCACGGCATCGGTGATTGCCAGTGCCGATGCCAGCATCAACACCCGTATTCACGACCTGTTACACAGCGAGTCCTTTCTCGTTTACAGCTCCGGAGATATGTACGGTGTTGAACTCGGCGGTGCCCTGAAGAACGTGTATGCCATCCTCGCGGGTGTCGGCGCGGCGCTGGAACTGGGTGAGAATACGGTGGGAATGCTGCTGACGCGGTCGCTGGCGGAAATGTCACGCTTCGCAGTCCAGTTGGGGGCCAACCCCATGACGTTTCTCGGTCTTTCCGGGGTAGGGGACCTGTTCGTCACCTGCTCCTCACCCCTGTCCCGAAACTATCGTATAGGCCTTGCGCTGGGCCGGGGACAGGCGCTGGACGAGATACTGGCAACCATGGACCAGGTGGCCGAGGGTATTAACACACTGGATCTGTTAAAAGCTGAAGCAGACCGGCGTGACGTGGACATGCCCCTGGTGAAAGGCCTCTACGCCATTCTCTACGAGCACCGGCCGGTGGTGGATGTATTCGATGATATGATACACACCGAACAAGCTCAGGACGTGGAATTTGTAACAGGGCGGTAAGTGATGATTGTAACAATCTGGCGCCATGGCGAGGCCGGACGCGCCGCTACGGATCGGCAGCGGGAGCTGACAGACCGGGGGCAGGACGATATCAGTTTTGGCTGTCACCAGTTCAACGAAGCGTTGGCGGCACGTGGAATTGCCGCTCCATCAAGCATTCTCTACAGCGTCTGGACACGCACCAGGCAAACGGCTGACATTATTGCTTCGGCCTTTACCCATGCCAGTTGTCGTGAGCAGGCTGCTCTGCAGCCCGGAGCTACCATTGCCGCAGCGGAAGACTGCCTGGTAACGCTCTCTCAGGGGCCTGGCAGCTCCTCCCATGTGATCCTGGTGTCGCATCAGCCACTGGTGTCGCAGCTGGTTGAGCAGTATCTGGGGGCAGGGTCCCATGTGCCGCCCCTGTCTCCCGGGGCGCTGGTGACATTCGTACTCGATGTACCGGCGCAAGACTGCGGTGAACTTGTGTTCTGGGCGGTGCCCCCCGAGTATGAGGCGGGACTGTGATGCCCGCTGTGGCAACCCCCCTGGAGTGGCGTATCAACGGGCTCAAACTCGCCGGCATGGCGTGGGGCCAGCCCGACAATCCCCCCTTGTTGGCGTTGCACGGCTGGCTGGACAACGCCGCCAGCTACACCTCGATCGCACCCCTGCTAGAACAATATTACCTGGTAGCCGTTGATCTGACCGGCCATGGCCGCAGCGACTGCCGCTCAGCGGATGCCAGTTACAATATCTGGGACGATCTGCCTGAGCTGGTAGGGGTTCTGGATGAGCTGGGCTGGACACGTTTTCGCCTGATGGGGCATTCTCGTGGTGCGATAATATCCTGCCTGCTCGCCAGTGTTATGCCAGAGCGCATAGAGCGTCTTGTGCTGCTTGATGGTGTGTTACCGGAACCGGTAGAGGGTGATCTATTTCCCGCTCAGATGCGTACATTCCTCGATCAAAAACAACACTGGATGCGTCGTCAAAACCGTATCTACCCCAGTGTGGAGGCAGCGGTGGCAAGTAGAACAGCTGGCTCACTGCCAAAGGCGGCGGTGCAATTGCTGGTAGAGCGCAACCTGCGCCCCTGTGAAGGCGGCTACACCTGGACGACAGACCTGCGTTTGCGCGGTGCTTCGGCAGTCAAACTCAGCGCCGGGCAGATGCAGGCCATTCTGGGAGCGATATCCGCTCCCACGCTGTTACTTCTGGCCGAAGAAGGCCCTGGCAAGCAGCGGGATGTTGCCGGTCGGGCAGCAGAATATATACGGCAATTGCAGGTTGCGCATATTGCCGGAGGGCACCATTTTCATATGGAGCCCGGTGCTGCTATCGTGGCACAACAAATCAGCCAGTTTTTACAATCATAAACCTGTTAGGAGCAAGATGATAAGCGGTTACCGGCATTCAAGCATTGTGTTGTCATTTCTGGTTTGGATTGCGGCTGGCGCAGCCGCTGAAGTCAGTGCACCCATGCAACTATTGCAGCAGCTGAACGATTTTCCTCACTCCCAGCAAATTGAGTTCAAGCAAAGCGATGTGCTCGACTACGAGGTGGGACTGGGCGCCATGCAGAAACTTAGTGGCGCCTGGAAATTGAAGCACAGTGAGCGTTTCAACGGCAAGTTAACCGCTTATACCTGGCAGCTGAACGATGGTTTTACCTCGCTTGAAGTCATGAACGACCTGCTGGCACAGGTGGCTGAGCTGGAGGCGGAAACACTGATGTTCAGTTGCGATGGCAGAGCCTGTGGCAACGGCGTGCAATGGGCCAATCGGGTGTTTCAACAACCGGTTTTATACGGTAGGGAAGCCCTGCAATACTATCGGGTATTCTCTATTGGCGAGTCGCCCAGATACCTGCTGCTGATCTATGCCGCGGCGCGCACGGCAGATCGCCAGTATTTACACACGGAGTTGTTACAGGTTAGGGACTAGCCGTTAGCGTTTCATCTGCAGCAGGGAGAGAAACTCGTCACGGGTTTTCTGCTCGCTGCGAAAGCAGCCCAGCATGGCTGATGTTTTCATAATCGAGTTCTGTTTTTCTACACCGCGCATCATCATGCACATATGCTGTGCCTCGATAATGACACCCACGCCTTCAGCTTCAGTTACCTTCATTATCGTGTCCGCAACCTGTGCCGTTAATGACTCCTGAATTTGCAGTCGGCGCGCGTACAAGTCGACAATTCTAGCCACCTTGGACAGCCCCAGAACCTTACCGGTGGGGATATAGGCAACATGGCATTTGCCGATAAAGGGCAATAAATGGTGCTCGCACAGGGAGTACAGTTCCACATCCTGGACCAGGATCATCTCGCTGGAATCAGAGGGAAACAAGGCGTTGTTTACCACCTCATCGACGGACTGGTCGTAGCCGCGGGTGAGGAATTTGAAGGCCTTGGCAGCACGTTTTGGTGTGTCCACCAGGCCGGGCCGTTCCAAATCTTCACCGACAGCCTCGATAATTTTTGCCCAGTGCTGTTCCACAGGCTGTACTCCTTGTTTGAGAAATTCGAACGAAACGTTTGAGCAGGTCACGCAGCGGGGAATAGTAACAACCCACCAATAGCGTGGCAATCAGGCCTTGCCTGCCACCGGGCGATCTGCTGCATGTGACAGCGGGGATGACGAGGTACACTACAATCATGAACGAAACCGACAATCTTCGAAATACACCCTCGACTATCGGCGAAGCGCTGGACTATTGCAGCGAGGCGCTGGCTGCCAGCGATGTCTATTTTGGCCATGGCACAGACAATCCCTGGGACGAGGCAGTGCAACTGGTGCTCTCGGTGGCTGACCTGCCGCTGGATGCGGACGATGGTGTGCTGCCGCATCCATTGAACAGCGCCGCACAGGCCCGCATGGAGGCGCTGCTGGTTCAGCGTATCCAGCAACATACGCCCCTGCCTTACTTGCTGGGCAAGGCGTGGTTTGCCGGGCTGGAATTTTTGAGTGATCCGCGCGCGATTATCCCGCGCTCACCTATCGCTGAGCTCATCCTCAACCAGTTTCAACCCTGGTATAGCGGGCCCGAACCCAGACGCCTGTTGGACCTGTGCTGCGGCGGTGGCTGCATAGGCCTGGCGGTGGCTCACTATTATCCCGATGTGCAGGTGGACCTTGTCGATATCGATAGCGCAGCACTCGATCTGGCCAGGGAAAACGCCGAATTTCTGGGTGTGCAAGACAGGGTGAATGTTGTGCAGTCCGATATTTTTTCCGCGCTGGGCGATGTGCGCTATGACATTATCCTGAGCAATCCACCCTATGTGGACAGCGAGGATATGGCGGACCTGCCAGAGGAGTTTCGCCACGAGCCGGAACTTGCACTGGGCTCCGGTGCCGACGGGCTGGATCTCACACGCCGCATCCTCCGGCACGCCCGCAACTACCTGGAAGACAGCGGCTTGCTGATAGTGGAGGTAGGCAACAGCTGGACTGCGCTGGAACAGGCCTATCCCCGGCTGCCCTTTACCTGGCTTGAGTTTGAGCAGGGCGGTCACGGCGTGTTCGCGCTAACGGCCAAAGAGTTGCAAGATTACGGCGCAAGCACAACCTGATCCGCTTATAATATGCGGCCTTGAATCAGGGTATGAGAACGACATGGCAGGCAATACGATAGGAAAATTATTCACGGTAACGAGTTTTGGCGAAAGCCACGGCCCGGCCCTTGGATGCATCGTCGATGGCTGTCCCCCCGGCCTGGAGCTGTCAGCCGGTGATTTGCAACATGATCTCAATCGGCGCAAGCCGGGCACGTCGCGCTTCACCACACAGCGGCGGGAAGACGACGAGGTCAAGATTCTCTCCGGGGTTTTTGAGGGCGTGACCACCGGTACGCCCATCGGCCTGATGATTGAAAACACGGATCAGCGCTCCAAAGACTATTCGAATATCAAAGATACCTTCCGCCCCGCACACGCTGATTACACCTACAACCAGAAGTACGGTTTTCGGGACTATCGCGGTGGCGGTCGTTCTTCCGCGCGTGAAACGGCCATGCGCGTGGCGGCGGGTGCTATCGCCAAAAAATACCTGTCTGAGCGCTACGGGATTATTATTCGCGGCTATCTCGCCCAGCTGGGCCCAATAGTTGCCCAGACACTCGATTGGGACACAGTGGAGACCAACCCGTTCTTCTGCCCCGATCCCGCCAAAATACCGGAGATGGAAGAATTCATGGCGGCACTGAACAAGCGTGGTGACTCCATAGGCGCGCGTATCAACGTGGTGGCCAGCGGTGTCATGCCGGGCCTTGGGGAACCGGTTTTTGACCGTCTCGATGCGGATATTGCCCACGCTATGATGGGTATTAACGCGGTAAAAGGCGTTGAGGTGGGCTCTGGCTTCGCCTCCATAGAGCAACATGGCAGTGAGCACCGGGACCTGCTGACACCGGAAGGTTTTGTCGGCAATAATGCGGGTGGAATTCTCGGCGGTATCAGCAGCGGGCAGGACATCACCGTCAGCATTGCACTCAAACCGACCTCGAGTATCCGTCAGCCGGGCGCCACTATCGACACCGCCGGCGACGCCATGGAGATGTCGACGCACGGCCGTCACGACCCCTGCGTGGGCATTCGCGCGACACCTATCGCCGAGGCGATGCTGGCCATTGTTCTGATGGACCACGCCCTGCGGCATCGAGGGCAGAATATGGACGTACAAAGTGATACCCCTGTGCTGCCGGCGGCTGCACCGCCCGAAAAATGAGCCTGACGATCGCGGCAGCATTCGGGTGAGCAGGCAGGGTCGACGCTTTTTTCGCACGATTCTTGTTGGCACTGCCGCCCTGGCGGCGCTGGTGTGGATCGCAATGGACCAGTTCGGGATTGCGCGGGACGAGATGCTGCAACTGTTGCTGGTGACCGCGGCAACTGTGGGGCTGGTTATTCTCGCCGCCGCTGGTGTCGCGGGACTGTGGATAGGGCTGCGCAAATTGTGGGGGAGGCCCTAGAACAGGTCTCCCGCTAATTCGGTCTAGCTGCGCCCACGCTCCAGCTCGATCTCCAACGTCATCGTATTGGCGATCTCCTCCAGGCTGTCCTCCAGATCATCAAGATCAATGTGCTCGGGAATTTCAGCATCTATACAGGCGCTGAAAATCAGCTCGGCACTCATGGGCGCGCTGCTCACCTCACTGTCCATTTCAATCACATTCACTTCGCGCTGGGCCAGCGCGCGGGAAATTTCCCTCACGATGCCCTGGCGGTCGGGGCCAAGTACTTTCAGTGTAATGCTCTGGCCACGGCTGGTGGCTGTCATTGCCGTCGCCGGGGTAACGCGCACGCTAAGCCCGCTGGCCGACAGTGCCTTCAGATCGGCTTCCAGCGCCGTGCCATTGGCGTTGGGCAATGTCACCAGCACCAGGCCGGCAAATTTGCCGCCAAGCTGTGACAGGCGGCTCTCCAGCCAGTTGCCCTGGTTGCGCTCGATAACGTGCGCGAGGGACTCTACAAGTCCGGGACGGTCGTCGCCGATAAAGGTTACGATGTAAGATGTTTCCACCAATTGGACTCCACTTTCACAGACGCAGGCCGTATATTAGCGCGCTGGAAGGCACGACACGAGCGCCTGTACACACTATCTGGGTTATCACGCAGCGCAATGACGCAATTTGTTGAAGTACCACCACAGCGTTTACAGGCGGAAGTTCTGCAGGCGCTGCTGGAAGACTATGCCAGTCGCGACGGCACAGATTACGGCGAGCAGGAACTGTCGCTCGCACAGAAGGTGGGCAACCTGAGTGCACAGATACAAAAGGGCGAGCTGTTGATACTGTACGAGATGGAGGGTGAGCACTGGGACCTGGTACCCAGCGAGCAGGCAAAATCTCTCCTGTCGGAACAGTGACCCTACCGATGCAGGACAAGGCCGACCATACACTCGATACCACCGGGCTGTTCTGCCCGGAGCCGGTGATGCTATTGCACAATCGCATTCGGGATATGGTGGCAGGAGAGACCGTACTGGTGCTGGCCACAGACCCCTCAACCACACGCGACATCCCGAAATTTTGCAGCTTTCTGGGCCATCCGTTACTGGCGCAGGACGAACGGAAAGGCCAGTATCGCTATCTCCTCAGGAAGGGCGAGTGAGCTCAGCTCTCTCCAGTAGCCTGAGCGGCGTAGCGTCACCGCTAAATAGCTTCCACTCCCTGCGTCTTGAGCGCGTGTTTGCCGGCTGCTTCACCAGCCAGTGGCGCACCGTGCTGGTGGGAGCTGCAGATGAGCCCTACTATGAGCCCGCCGCAAATAAATATGAAAACCATCTGTTGCACTATCGCAGCGATTTTTTTGCCAGCGCCCTGCATGAAACTGCTCACTGGTGCATCGCCGGTGACAAGCGCCTGCTACTGCCAGATTTTGGCTACTGGTATGCCCCAGAGGGGCGCGACATGGCCCAGCAACGCGAGTTTGAGGCAGCAGAGGTGAAGCCCCAGGCATTGGAGTGGTTGTTTTCACTCGCCTGTGGTTATCGGTTTTGTGTCAGCGTGGACAACCTCGGGACAGCGGGGGGCGAGTACAACACCGCACCGTTTAGAGAGCAGGTGCTGGCGCAGGCCCGACACTGGCAGCGCGCCGGCTTGCCCAGGCGGGCGCAGATATTTTTTGCCGCGCTGGCCCAGGCGTTTGGCACCGGCATCCGCACAGATACCCTGGAACTTTCGGCGGCGGGGCTGGCGGAATGAGCACCGAAAAAAATACACAGCGCACTGTGCGCATACTCGCGGACCAGAACATCCCTGCTGTGGCACATTATACCGGCGCAGCGGCCACCGTAAGCCACTTCAGTGGGAGGGAGCTCAACAGCGCGCAGCTGGCGGGTTTCGACGTACTGCTGGTGCGCTCCGTTACCCGGGTGAACGCGGAACTTCTCGAGGGTAACGACCTGCGCTTTGTCGGCACAGCCACCAGTGGTGTGGACCATATTGACCGGGAATACCTGCAACACAGAGGCATCGGTTTCAGTTATGCGCCAGGTTCCAACGCCAATTCGGTAGTGGAGTATGTGTTGGCTGCCATTGCCACCAGTGGCGATCATCTGGAACAAATGCTGGCCGGAACCCCCGTGGGTATCATCGGCTATGGCGTAATAGGCAAGGCCGTGGCGGCGCGACTGCGAGCACTGGGTGTGCAATGCCGGGTATATGACCCCTGGTTGGACAGCGCCGATATTGCGGATTCCAGCAGCCTGTCCGACGTTCTCCAATGCGGAGTTATCACCTTGCATGCCGAGCTAACGCGGAAAATACCCTGGCCCAGCTTCCACCTGCTGGCTGCGGCCGAGCTCGCCGAAATCCCGACAGACAGCTTGCTGATTAATGCCAGCCGTGGCGCGGTGGTCGACAATGCTGCGCTTTCGGCCCTGTTGGCGCGTGGCGCTGGCCCGCAGGTGATTCTCGATGTGTGGGAGGGCGAACCTCAGATCAGCGCGACACTGCTTCGTCAGGTGCAGCTGGGCACACCACACATCGCAGGTTACAGCCTCGACGGCAAACTGTTAGCCACTCAGATGCTGGTTCACGCCATGGCCCGGCACTTGAATATACCCGTGATCAATCCCGGCAGTGCTGCCGGGGCAGCGCCAGTCCTGCACATACCAGAGGGTACCCAGGGGCCCACTTTGCTGCGTGCGCTGGTGGCTCAACGCTACGACATACATCGCGACGACTCTGCGGTGCGTGCAGCGACCCTGGACATGCCCCCGGCTCAGGCAGCCTCAGCATTTGACCAGCTGCGACGTAATTACCCCGTGCGTCGCGAAATTCTGGGAAGCCACTTCGCCGCCGACAACCTTGGCGCGGATGCACGGCAGCTGCTGGCGGCACTGGGTTGTGAGCCGGCAGAGCGCAATCAGTGAGCAGTGCCGTGCTGCATATCGGTCTGGTGGTGAATCCACTGGCGGGGCTCGGCGGCAGCCTGGGCCTGAAAGGCAGTGACGGAGAGGCATTGCGCGAACACCTTTCGGATCTGACCCCAGCGCAGCGTCAGCGCGCACAGGCGCGGGTTGAGCGGGCACTGCAGCCACTGCTGGCCGCCGGTGATTCCGTTCACTGCAGCACCTGGCAGGGTGACATGGGGGCACAAGCGCTAGTCAATCTGGGTTTACCGCACGAGGTACTTGGCGGTGCCGGGTCGGCTGACACATGCGCCGCCGATACCCGGCGTGCTGTGCAGGCACTGCGCTCGGGCGGTGTGGATCTTATCCTGTTTGCCGGTGGGGACGGCACCGCCCGGGATATATTCGATGTGGTGGGTGACAGCTTCCCTGTGCTGGGGATACCGGCGGGAGTCAAAATGCACTCCGGGGTGTTCGCTGTGTCGCCGGAGGCCGCAGGAGAACTGCTGCTGCAACTGGTTCGCGGTGGCCTTGTCGGTCTGGTGCCACGGGAAGTGCGCGACATTGACGAGGAGGCCTTTCGTCACGGCCAGGTACGCAGCCGTTTCTACGGTGACATGCGGGTACCGGGAGAGGGTCGCTACCTGCAGCACACCAAAGTGGGGGGCCGGGAAAGCCCGGAGCTGGTTGCAGATGACATTGCCGACTGGCTGGTAGAACGGATGGAGGAGGGGCGAACCTACCTGATGGGTCCCGGTTCCACCACGGCAGCGGTGATGAACAAATTGAACCTGGTTAATACACTGCTCGGTGTCGATGTGGTGCGGGACGGAACCCTGCTGGCCAGCGACACGGATGAGGAGACCTTGCTGGCACTGCTCAGTGCAGCGCCCGGCGGCGCCAGCATTGTGGTGACGGCTATCGGCGGGCAGGGCAGTATTTTCGGCCGGGGCAACCAGCAATTCTCGCCGCGGGTCATTCGCACGGTAGGCGTGGACAATATTCTCATTGTTGCTGCCAAGTCCAAGATTGCAGCGCTTTCGGGGCGCCCCTTACTGGTTGACAGCAACGACCCGGCCCTGGATCGGGAGCTGTGTGGCTGGCGGCAGGTAATAACCGGCTATGAAGACCAGATACTCTATCGCGTGGCGGCCACCACGGCCTGACTTACTGGCTGCCAATGGGCGGGTGTGCCAGCAGGTAGGTAACGCATTTCTGGATGCGGATACTGGAACCCTCGCGCAAGGCGCTGCGCAACTGCGCGATATTGCTGGAGGTTTGCTCAAGTACACTGGGGGCCAGGGCCGCAACTTCGGCATCCTCCTCCGGTTCCAGCCCGGACCGTGATGTCAGCAGCAGAAAGGTTTTTTGGCTCAGCACAACCTGGTCCAGCGCCTCCGCCCGAATGGTCTCCTGGAAATGGAGATAGCCGTGTTCAGCAAGCCAGACTATGGCGCTGAAGCCCGCCTGGAAACGCGGGTTGTGAAGCCCGAACTCGTCCGGTTGATCCGGCCCGCATATGTCTTCTACGTAAAGCGTGCTCTTGCGAGGAAAAACGGCGTAAAGGCGTAGGAAAATTGTAGCAACGTCGCGATAGAAATCATCGATGTGGATATCCGCCATTCGGTAAAAAAGCCTGTAGTTTGCGACGAATTGCTAGTGTACGCTAAGCCCACACCACGATCTAGCGAGGTAGCCCCGAATGAAAGACAACGAGTTTTGGCGCGACAAGCTCACGCCCGAGGAGTTTAATGTATGCCGCGAGAAAGGCACTGAACGGCCCTTTACCGGCGAGTACTGGGACACGACGGAAGAGGGTGTTTACAACTGTCGCTGTTGTGGTGAGCCCCTGTTTCTGTCAGACACGAAATTTGACGCAGGCTGCGGTTGGCCCAGCTTTTTCCAGCCCGCAGACGCCGAGGTTATTCTGGAAGACCGGGATACCAGCCACGGCATGGTGCGCACAGAAGTCATGTGCAAGAAATGCGGGTCGCATATCGGTCATGTATTCGAGGACGGGCCGAATCCAACGGGATTGCGCTACTGCGTTAACAGTTTGTCGGTTAAGTTGGACAAGAAAGAGTAAGAGGGTGTGGCGAATC